>TARA_R100000501_G_scaffold17147_2_pt1 | contig 47286 bp, 56 predicted proteins | sample TARA_R100000501 | Tara Oceans TARA_R100000501 (sample SAMEA2620120) | marine metagenome | biome: marine biome (ENVO:00000447); feature: mesopelagic zone (ENVO:00000213) & marine oxygen minimum zone (ENVO:01000065); material: "saline water (ENVO:00002010), including plankton... | reverse complement strand
ATCGTTGTCGCTGAACTACTCAATACGGCATTAGAAACCGTTGTTGACAGGATTGGTCATGAGTTTAATACGTTGAGTGGTAAGGCAAAAGATATTGGTTCTGCTGCAGTGTTTGTAAGTTTGGTTACGGCTTTTTTGACGTGGTTAATTATTTTATGGTGAAACAAGCTATCTATAGGAACCATACCTTTTGGCTACTATTACTAGTGTATTTTTGCTTAATGATGGGACTAGAGTATTTTGGAGGAGATCTGAAGCTTGCTGGTTATATCTATGCTTTAGAGGGACAGCAATGGCTTTTACGAAAACATTGGCTAACCAATGAAGTTTTACATGATGGTGGCCGATGGTTGAATTATATAGCAGTGCTATCAGTATTAGTTATCACCATTTTTTTCACTGTTAAACATAAACAATACTCCTCCCTGGCTAGAGCATGGCAAGGACTAACATTGTCATTAATCGTCTCATTTGTTGCTGTCAGTTATCTCAAATCTATTACCGACATTGACTGCCCCTGGAGTTTAGAGTTGTTTGGTGGTGATAGACCCTATTTAAGCTTATTCGCTCATAGATCCAACAGTCTGCCCATGGCTTACTGTTTCCCCGCCGGCCATGCCAGCATTGGTTATGCTTGGGTAGCATTATTTTTTATGTTGAGAGAGATAAAACCAGCTTGGCGATATTATGGTCTGGGAATCGGCATGGGCTTTGGCTTACTCTTTGGTTTTAGCCAACAATTAAGGGGAGCACATTTTCTCTCACATGACATCACAACTTTATTTATTTGTTTGTTTTCAAGCTATGTCATTTTTAAATTACTTTATTCCGATCAAAAAACGGCCGAAATGGTTTGATAAGTGAGGAAATAACATAATGCGAATTTTGTTAATCGAAGATGATCAGCTATTAGCGTTAGGGATCATAACCGCATTAAAGCGTATGGGTTACCAATTGGAACACTGCACGACTGGATTACATGCCAAACAAGCTCTTTTGAACGGTGAGTTTGCATTACTGATTCTGGATCTGGGCTTACCCGATGGCTCAGCTGTTCCACTAATTAAATCAATACGTAAAAATGGACATACATTGCCTATTTTAGTCTTAACAGCACAAGATCAAATCGAAATTAAGTTATCAGCTTTGAACAATGGTGCAGATGATTACCTAGTTAAACCCACGGATGTCCGTGAAATTGAAGCTAGGATTCGGGTACTTGTAAGACGCAGTTCTGAACGAAAGGATGATATTTTATTTATTTCAAGCTTGAGATTAGATTTACAGACTCATGACTGTGAATATAACGGTCAGAGCGTCATATTAACAAAACGAGAATTTCTTTTGTTAAAGGAGTTTATGATGAACCCCAATCGTATTCTAAGCAGACAATATCTTGATGAATTAAGTTACGGTTGGGAGGGTGACATAGACAGCAATGCAACAGAAGTTCATATTCATCATCTGAGAAAAAAACTATCAAATGATTTGTTTAGAACCGTAAGAGGAATTGGGTATATGTTAGTAGAAGAATATGACGTTTAACTCGATCAAATTATGGTTGTTAGTTAGTATAAATCTACTGATGATCATCATATTAGGGATGACAGCTTCAATTTCGTACCATAACTCACTTCACGAAATGGACGAGATTTATGATGCCCAGCTTGCTCAAACTGCACGCTTATTGTGGACCTTATATAAAGTTAACCCCAACAAATTTTCTGAAGATCCCATTGTAATCCCTGTGCCAACAAGAATTGATACAGGTGAACAGCTTACCTCTGCACAAGAAAGGATGTTCCCAGAGCATAAATATGAAAGCAAAATTGCTTTTCAGATATGGCGTAATGAAAAGTTAATCTTACTATCAGAAAATGCCACTTCTTTTTTAGCACAAAGTAAAACAGAAGGCTTCCATGAAATAGCGGAAAAAAATTATAAATGGATAACCTTTAGTTTGTATGATCCTGTCGAAGATATTTGGGTCTATACATCTCAGCGAGAAGATGTTCGCAGTGAAATGAGTGGACACATGGCGGCAACGCAAATACGACCCTTATTATTATTAATTATTCCATTAAGTATTTTAATTTATTTTATTATTGGACTAAGTTTAAGACCACTTAGTCACTTAAGCCAACAGTTGAGAGATAAAAAACCTGAAAAGTTAACTGAAGTTCACACCAACTTGCCGAGTGAATTAAAACCAATACAAGTAGCCATTAATGGTTTGTTAAAAAGGATAACTCTTTATCTTGATAAAGAAAAAAGATTTATCATCGATGCATCACATGAACTTAGAACACCGCTAAGTATTCTTCAATTACATGCTCAAAATCTCAACTCGGATTTAACCGAACAAGAAAAACAACAAGCAATTTCGGCAATAGATACTGGCAGTAAAAGGATGGTTCATCTGGTCAATCAATTACTTGCTATGGCAAGAATTGAGCAGTCTTCTCTACTCGCTCCTCAAAGGCTTAATGTGAATGATTTGCTTGAACAAAGCATGTCACAGCTATCAATCCATCAACTAGAGAAAGTAAGCTGGTCAACTAAGATTGATAGAAATTGTGAAGTTTATGGTGATCCATCTTTACTGCAAATAGTGATGCGAAATTTATTGGATAATGCGGCCAAATATTCAGAGCAAGAACAAGTAGTTGAAATTGAAGTAACAAATGCTCCAGAAAATAATGTTCTAATTACAATTAAAAACAATAACAACATTATTACGGAGTCTGATCGTTTGGGAGAACGCTTTTATAGGCATAGCCAGCACCAGCATATTGCAGGGGCTGGACTCGGATTATCGATAGTAATGATGATTATTGATTTACATCAAGGCCAAATCACTTTCACACAGCAAAAAGAACAGTTTGAAGTAAAAATAATACTGCCAATAAATTAGATTTAAGCATTTTTTAAGATTCAACTTATAGAGTGGGAGTTAATAACTTTATAAGTGGAATTTAACAATGTTATCTCTCGCAAAAAAATCTTCATCTTATTTACAAAGTAATACATTTTATATAGCGATTAGTAACTCAATAGCAATCCCATCTTGGGTATATATAATTTTGTCATCACTATTTATCACTGTTACTTACAATTTACCTATATTTTATTTTTTATTCAATCAACTTAACGCTTTTGAGCCATCGCTACAATTTAAGATAGTCGCTCTTAGTTTTATGATGAATCTTATATTGGTTTCATTATTCTCGTTTAAAAGACTGTTAAAAGGTTGGCTCCTGATACTAATTACTATTTCGGCCTTTAGCAGCTACTTCATGATGAAGTATGGCATCCTCATTGATAAGGATATGCTGCAAAATGTGGTTGAAACGGATTGGAATGAAACTCAAGGCTTGATTGGGACCGGATTATTTTTTCATTTAGTATTGTTTTTGTTTATACCTGCCATGATTAACAAAAAAATGAATATACAATGGGGAGGTTTTGGACATCAACTAAAAGTATGGCTCACACTTCTAATAATAACTTTTATCCTCCTCGCAGGATTTTTACAGTTTAACTACAAAGAACTTTCTTCCTTTTTTAGAAATCACCGTGAAGTTAAGCATCTAGCCGTGCCATTCAATGCCATTTCAGCAAGTATTTCTGTCGGGGAAAAAATAGTAGCCTCCGCTTTTCCAACTGAATTTCAATTGGTAGCATTGAATGCAAAGTTAACTACACCAATTAATAAAATTAAACCAAATTTATTTGTAATGATCGTAGGCGAAACGGCAAGGGCAGATCATTTCACTCTCAATGGTTATCATAGAAATACAACACCAAAGCTATTGCAACTGCTAGATAATACTCCTGATTCAATGGTGAACTTTAGTGATGTTGCTTCGTGCGGAACGGCAACAGCTATCTCTGTTCCATGCATGTTTTCATACCTTAATCAGGCAAGTTATGATGCTGATATAGCCAAAAATAGTGACAATGTACTCGACATTCTTCAACGAGCAGGCGTTGATGTAACTTGGTTGGATAACAATTCAGGTTGTAAAGGGATGTGTGACCGAATTCTAACTCAAAATATTATTAATTGTGATGGTGAGCAATGTAGCGATCTGGAATTAATTCCAGCATTTGAAAGAAAAGTAGCTTCAATACCGCCTTCAAAAGATGCATTTATTGTGATGCATCAGTTAGGTAGCCATGGGCCGGAATATTTTAAACGCAGCACCGTAAGCCAAAAGAAATTTTTCCCTGAATGCGAAACAAATCAACTGCAAAAGTGTTCACAGCAAGCCATTATTAATGCTTATGACAACAGTATTTTAGCTACAGATGAACTGATTGCTGAGACTATTGAATCTTTAAAAACCCTTGAGTCTGAATATAATGTTGGCCTTTTATACATTTCTGATCATGGTGAATCTTTGGGTGAAAACGGTGTATATCTCCACGGTTTGCCCTATCGAATTGCTCCTGAAGCCCAAAAACATGTTCCGATGCTAATCTGGTTATCTGATAGCTTTAAACATGAAAATAATTTTGATTGGGAAAATACGATAGCAAACAAAGACAAATCAATAAGCCATGATTTACTATTTAACTTGATACTTGAACTTATGAATATAAAGGAAAATCGATAATAGATCCGACACAACCATGCTCTGCTCTATCTGATCTTAACTAAGTCTTAATGCCATTAATAATCTCGGTAAAATCCAGATATTCATTGCAACAAACTAAGTCTCATAGTTACATATTAATTTTAATACCCCAAAAGAAGTATCACGTCTTTTAAGACATTTTTTTACTATCAAACCACGCTTAAGCTCGACTTTTACTACAAAAACATGGGCTGACTTTTACTACTGGGAAAAATTAGTCTGAATATAGATCAATGGTTTAGCTGAAAACAAATAGACACGCTTTTTGTATGAGTCACAATCCGATCATCGATTAAATTGAACATTGTCAAAAATGTTTAAGGCAAAAGAATGAAAACGAAAATGAATAGTTGTAAATTTGAAGAGCAAACAAAACCCGTGATGATTGAACTACTGGATCTGAAAAAAAGATTCCGGGAAACTGAACTGACTGATGATTGCATGACTAAGATTTATGAGATTGAAAAAAAAGAACATGAAGTTTTAGTTGCCTGGGCAATCAGTACTAAAGAGATAAATCCTACAATGTTGCGTGAAGTTGTAAAGGGCCAATGCAGATACACACCTAAAAAAGAAGACTACTTGATACGTGTCTTAGAAATTGACACAAATGATGAACACCCTACGCATTGAGGTAAATCTACTTTGTTATTTCATCATAGTACTTACTTAAATTTTGGCCAGATGTATTACCGCATATGATTGAACTACTCACGGATGTAATTGGAAAAAATACTAATGGAGAAATCTGCCATCCATATCAGTACCAAAGAGGACCCATGACCGGTAAGTATGTTTACACATTATCGGGTAATGAAAAATTTGAATGCACCGATGAAGCTAGCCTCAGAATACTGATTGAGACTGGTATGTTTAACCGTGGAGGTAGAATTCGCATGCTGCCAAAGACAGCATCTTCTACAGCTTCAGCATCAGCGATCAATGTCATTTCATATAAAGGTAAATCTATTGCATAAATAGGCATCTGCTGCCACTTTCGTGAATCAGCTTTCATGTTATGTATATATATAAGGAATAAAACATAGGAATAAGTGATGGAATTCTTACTTTTAATTGCATTTGGGTTTGCTGGAGGCTTCTATGCCTCTAAAAAGTTCCAGGCGCATAAATATGCTTCACATATTGGTGAGCAGATCGTAAATGATGTGCTGAAGGTGTCATTGTCAGACGATAATTACGCCCTACTCTCAAGCGTTACCCTGCCCGTCATTGATCTTGAAGATCGTGAAGGATCGAGCCAGGTTGATCATATCCTGATCAGCTCTCGGGGATTGTTTGTCATCGAAACTAAACACTATCGAGGTTCAATAGTAGGAAGCGAAAATTCGAGCGAATGGTATCAATATACAGCGTTTGATAAATATACTTTTCAGAACCCTATCAGACAGAACTACAGTCATCTAAAGGCTATTGAGGCCATCACCGGCTATGCAAGTGTGGATATGATTAATGTGGTTTCTTTCTCTGGTGATGCTGAATTCAAATCAGAGCGCCCTACTGGTGTCGTTAAAAGTAATGAACTTCGGGAATATATCGAGTCATTCCCACTGGAATCATTGACAATGGATGAGGTATATCATCTTACCGGCCAGCTGCAAGTACGCCGACTTCCTGAAAGTAATAAGACAGATAAAAAGCATGTTGAATATCTGAAGGCAACTCATAAAAAAAGGGCTGCATAACAGCCCTTTCTAGGTAAAGGTATTCAGGCTATAAAGTCAGTTATGTTCCACCTCCTCTACCCTGCTTAGTACCTCTATGATGTGATACTTTTAAACCTTTCTAATTCATCTTTCATTTTCTGCTTAGCCAATAATGCTTGAATAGCCATTTCTAATAACTCATAGTCTTTTATACCGAGTCCATCAGCGACATCAGCAAATAGTTCTGGCATATCTGGTCGCATCTTAAAGTTTTTCTGTTGGGTATAAGCAGTTCGTCCTCCCCTTCTCCTCTGTCTTGGTGCCTGACGACTCACAAACCCAGCCTCTTCAGAGACTTTATTTAACTCTTTACGATCAACTTTTGGCTTTGGATTCTTCGGTCCCGTTAATGAAGCGATATCTACTTCATCTTCATTGATATCATCTAAATCTAATCCAGCTCGCTCAGCCATCACTACCTCCTGACATTATCTCTTTAAGCTTACGTTTAACCTCTTCAGCGTATGCCTTAGCGTTAGCAGCAGTAACCTCAATACCTGAAACATCTTTAGGATCGAGATTGTTAACTATCCCACCAAAAGAATGTACAGCTTTATAGGCATCCTTCTCTATTAAGGATACCTTGAAGACATCCACACCTGATTCTGTAAACTGACTGACAATGAATTTCAAGGTACGAGGCACAATCGCTGTGCTTGTTCGTGTAAATAGGACTGAATATGGGATATCCCTTCTGAATGCTTTTCCTTGCTGACGTAATAACTTAATTGTTTTTACAGCTTCATCAGCATCATTCTGTGAACCCTGACATAAAATAATAACCAGGTCTGCCCTACTCACTGCATTTGCCACTGCAATACTTGCCGTCCCCTCAAGATCAACAATCACAAAAGCATTTTCTTGTTCAGCCTTTTCTATATCGTCAATAATGCTCGACTCATCTGACTCATATAATGTTAGGTTCTCTGGACAACCATTTTTCTTAGCCCACTTTGCACTATGTTTATTAGGATCAGCATCAACTAACGCTATGTTGACCCCTTTCTCCAGACCCTGACGCGCTAACTCTCCAGCCAAAGTAACGGCAGCGGTAGTCTTACCTGCCCCACCCTTGGAACTCGCCATAACAATTGTAGGCATAAGTTGCTTCCTTTTATATTTAAAAAGATATCTGATAGCTATCCAGATAACAGATAGCTAGCCATAGTCGTGATTCTAAATCATCTGTACACAGATATCTAGTAATTAACAGCTAGCTATCGAATATCATTGAGATATCGGATAGCTATCTATTAGCTAGAAACTAACAGATATTTAATAGCTATCTAGATATCTTATAGATATCCATTTAAAAGTGTTATAAATAGCTATCCGATATCTTTCTACTATCTGTTTGCTATCTGGATAGCTAGCTTTATAAAGATGATGGATGTACATCGGAATACCATTATCCGTACTTAGCCTCGAGACTTGATGAAAACAGAGACTAATGAATGATTTAGAAGAAATGTTACGTAGGCTTCTGAATATATGTGAATTTTTCCTATTGGACGTCTGTAGTTTGCGCATTATTTGAAGACATGAGCTGACAAGAGAAAAATCTATGTCTTAAAAATACAAAATGGCCTTCTTATATATGTGAAGAACATGTGAAATCACATTTGTGAGAACCAGTTCACACTATATATGGTTTGTAAAAATAACGATTGAATTCAGGAATATATCTTTGTTAAATAGGCTCGTGAAATGAGGAGCCTGGGTCCAAGGATGTAGGCAGGGGTAAGAAGTTCTGAAAGGAGTAGGGCAGTGCAAAGCCTTTACACTAACATGACGTATAGCTTCCTGACTAAGCTGATAAATACGTCATTAAATGCTGATATCGAGTCGATACACGATATGGGTGTTACTGTTGAACAAGTAGAGATGATCTCATCTCTACCACATGGTGACCTGTATAAGTTGTCAAGAATTTATCAGTTAATCGATATCCATGTTGATGTAACCCTCCTAGATAAAGCAATCTCTCTAGCTAAAAATGGAATTCGTAACATCGGTGATGTCCAAGACATGGATATCACACACAAACTCCTTAGAACACTTTCAACACTCTCTGCAGATGAAACTGAAATAGATAACCTAACTCAAAAGTTTGAAATTCCACTCAGAAACGTTCGTGAATTGGCAGCAATGACACTTCAAGATACTCTTGCAATCGCCAGAACCGGCATCGTTTGGTATGAAATTACTGCTAACGAAATTAAGCTACCAATGGCTTTAGAGTACATCATAGAGTCTCAACGTGAGGCTGAAGCAATTAAGCAGCTTATTGTCAAAGATGCATCATGGCCGATGGTTCATGCATTGACAGGAATGGGAAAGGCAGCATTTCAAGAAATGCGCAAATCACTCAACGCACCAAAAACTATGGGCGGACCACCTAGACGGCTTTCAGACGATGAAGAAGTATTGGTTTGGAATGCGTGGAATACGAGTACGGGTAAATACCCATTAGAGCGTTGTCTTGAGGTTAGCAAGACATTAAATGACATCGCGCTACGGCACCTATGGCCAACATTATCTGCTTGGCTAGAAAACGAATCTAATCCTAAAGTTAAAAGCATTGCATGATAACCGGCTCGGACCAATATCCGGTTATTCATTGCCTTTAAGTCAGCCTAAAACGAATATGTACGCAAATTTGATGGAGAAGCATCTTGCGTACAATATTACTCGCCGCCTTATTGCCAGTCTTTATGACTGGCTGCATAACACTCCCAAGCGTCAAACAACAAACTAAAGCTGTTGCAATAGCCGACGCACAAAAACCAAAACCCAATATTTTTATTGAGCGTTATGACTATGAACCACCTTCTGCCACACAAATTCGAGTTGGACGATACACAAACGCAGATGCAGTAAACACACAGCAGCAAGAAAATCTGCTTGAAGTGGTTATAGACACTGAAATCCCATCAAAAGCTCAAACCGTAGGTGAAGCTATCGAGTTCCTGCTAATGCGCAGTGGATTTTCAATGGCGTCACCCACCATTCAGGGTGGGCACGTTAAACAACTCCTTAGTAAGCCATTACCTCACGCACATCGAAAAATCGGCCCTGTGATGCTTAAAGATGCATTGATGATGCTGGTGGGTAAGGCCTACTGGATGAAAGTCGATCCTGTACACCGACTAATTGCATTCGATACTGTTGAAGAGTTCAAATAATGACTGAAAATAAACAAACACACGATGTTTTTGAAGGTGAGATACCTAGTGATCTTGGTAAAAAGTCAGCACCAATATGGTTCAAGGTTATTGGTCTTGTTGCGATGGTCGGTGTACTTGGTACCGCTGCATTCTTGCTGGAAAGAGATAAGGACTATTTAGTAGAGCCAGGTATTGATATTACTGAGTCAATAACCTCAATAGCAGAGCCTGAGAGCACGGAAATTGAATTAGGAACTGATGACGGTTTAACTCCAGATCCAATCAATATCGATATACCTTCAGCTCAAGATGTTGATGGCGAAACTGAAGTTGACTTGATAGCCATTGAAAATGACGAGAACGCTATAGTTATCACACCGCCAACCCAGTCAAGCAGTGAGTCACCGATTTCCAATTCAGAAACACTAAATGCAGATCTTCAAGAGGAAGTAAGTCAGATAACCTCCAGACTTGATGAAATTGAAGCAAACGAATCAGAGCGAATTACTGTTGTTAGAAGCGGGATAGAACTACACGCACAAAGTGTGGAAAAGCTGAATGACTTAGTGCGCTCATTAGATGGTTTGAAAAAGGAGTTGGCAGCATTAAAAACAGCACCCGTAGCAACCGGCCCCAAACCAGCAACTAACAAGCAAGCCACTCCCCAGGCAGCACCGAACATTCAAGCAAAGCCAACAATACCCAAAAAGACTAATGAGCTTAACCTGATCGGCATTGATTCTTGGGGTGGCGAGCGATTTGCCCAGATTGAATATTCTGGAGAGATTCATCTGCTTGCATCGAATGAAACTATCGGTGGTTGGAGATTGGAAAGTATCGCTAAAGATAGCGTCGTGGTTAAAAACCAAGAAGGGGAGAGCTTTGAACTTAGCATTTAACAAAAACGCACTTATAGTGCTTTTACTGAGTAGCAGCACAGTTTTTGCAGGCAGCACAGCTAGTAGCAATGAAACACGTTCAATAATCACTGAATCAACAACAACTCAAACCGAACAAAAGCATCTTCAGTGGGGCTTATCTGAATCTGAATATGCCAGGTATGAAGAATTGATGGAAGGAGTGAGAGGTAGCATAAGTCCAGACACCATATCTCCTCTGGAGGTATTAGGTATACATGCACAAAACGAAGCTGAACGTAAAAAATATGCTCGCTTGTGGGCCGACATGATGGAGCAAGATACAGAGCGAGTCTTAGCCTTTCAACGTGCCTATGATGAAGCATGGAGAGATAAGGGTAATAAACCACTTATAGATATTGAACAAATTCGCTCTCAATTACCTTCAGTGCCTGAAACCACACCACAACAGCTATCTAACACAACGACAAAAAGAACATTAATTGCCACAAAACTAACTGACTGTGAAGCCTGTGATAAAAAAATCCAGCAGCTGCTCACCATGATGCTGGTGGACCAAAGTCTCCACCTAGATGTTTATTTTAGCGACTCCAGCGACAAAGAAAATAGTGTCATTCGTCAATGGGCCATGGAAAACAGAATCGATGCAGAACTGCTTCGCAACCGTCGTATCACACTAAACCACGGGCAGGCTCTAATGAAGCAGTACCAGCTTGATGAAGGGCAGCTGCCTGCGACATTTAAAGTTGATAACACTGGAGGGGTAAAAAGGGTAGAATAATATTTGATTAATCGAACTTAACCCATATGAAATCAGACGCGACGCCTATTGATTTGAACACTTATCAGAAATTTCTCGACGGCGAAATCGAGAAAGAAGTATCCGACACAAAAATCAATAATGGCACAAGCATTGTTGATGCGGTCAATATAGGTGCGTATTGCTTCTCATGGGGAAGAATAGTCGAACAACTTTCAGGTAGCTTTTTCATCTGGAAATTTCAAATTTCTACTCTTGCCAATAAAACTGATGGCGAGAAAATCAATATACAGCAGCAGATATTCAACTATCTGCAAGCAAAATACCCAGACCACTCCTCAGAGCATGCCATCCTTGTGGCAAGCTTGCATGACCGATGTATCTTCCTCGGCATTAAAGAGGATGCATTCATCATTGCTTCTCCTATGCAATTTGAATATAAAAACCGGATATGGGTTCACACTCATATTCTTAACGAAGATATGTCGGAAATCCTTTCTAACATCACTAGCACTAACAACTAGTCTCGCTCTTCCTTTTTATGCTAACGCTAACAATCAGACAGCAACGGCTATTCCAAAACTCTATGTAAAGATTGCAAGAGAGGAGGGGGTACCAGCCAATCTGTTATATGCGATCTCACGTGCAGAAAGCACTAATCCAAAAATCAAAAGAGTTTGGCCGTGGACAATAAATGTTCGTGGTAAAGGCTATTACTTTCCAACACGTGAAAAAGCCTATGCTGCAATTATGCTATTGCTGGCGAACGACATAACACTAGTCGATATCGGCTTGATGCAAACGAATTGGTACTGGCACAAAGATAAATTAATCGATCCATGGAGAGCATTAGATCCTCAACACAATATTCAAACGGGCGCAAGAATTCTGCGTGAATGCTACGAAAGAAAAACGGATTGGGTCTATTGTGCAGGCGAATACCATACAAGAAGCAATACTCCTGAACGGGCTGCTCGTGCTAAAAAATATCAGAAAAATGTACTAGCCTATCTGCAGGCAACTAAATGAGCAGATATCTCGTATTCACACTTCTGCTTTTATGCAACATCGCTACACAAGCAGGGCCAAAAGTAGTATTTGATTCTGGACGGACCATTAGTTCAGATAAGTACCTTTCAGAGCTTCAATCTGAACCAGCACCCAAACAAAAACCCAACATTGCCAAACTGGCCACGCCTAATACGCCTGAAATGTCGGTGGGTAGAGTTACTAAACGCACCGTATCACTTCCATATTTACCAAGCCCTTTATTTCTTGTCGGTGCAGACAATATTTCGATCCAATGGCTTAACAAGCATAGGCAGGCACTAATCAAAGCCGGAGCAGTGGGCTTGATTGTCAATTCCGCTTCTGCTTCAGACCTACAAGCTGTTATACGTGCTGCTAATGGCCTTCAAGTTTCACCTGCATCAGGAAGTGACCTGGCTAAACAATTTAATCTTAAACATTACCCTGTCTTGATCACTCGTACGCAGATTGCCCAATGAAGCAAAAACATACTCTGGAAATTCTTCTTCGACCAAAAGTTGAGATCTGGTCAGCGACAATATCGACCACCGGTGCAGCAATGGCTTTTTTAGCACCGTGGTCGTTAATGATGACTCCCTCAGTAGCTTACGGTGTAGGGGGCATTCTCACCTACAACGCATATCGTAATTTCAGAGACTTCGTACTACTCTCAAAGTATCAAAAAGGCCTTCGCCGGCAAGTTCTTTTTAAAATGGCACCAACCGATATCCCCGTCAGCCGGAAATATCTGTTCTATGGACTTGGCTTTCGATGGGGACAGAGACATGCTCAACGGTTGAAGGACACTCGTGACCCTGCCGCCAGCAAGTACATTAATCCTGGTTATCTTTACAGATTGGCTAGGCGTAAAGAGCTAGAGTGGGAATCATCTCCCCGTCTTTCCAAAGTGGCAGAACTACTCAATCGTGACTCCAAATATAACCCTGTCAGACCATTACCCCCTATTGGTGGTGAACCTCAGATTCATGGTGTAGGTGGGCATGAAGAGCCAGTCGTTTCGCTGCTATCAGAAAGAAACGCGCACACACTCGTATTAGGCACTACTCGCGTTGGTAAGACACGTCTTGCCGAGATACTGATAACACAAGATATTCGTCGCGGCGATATCACAATTGTTTTCGACCCAAAAGGTGATGCAGAACTCATGCGAAGAGTCATCGCTGAGTGCAAAGCGGCTGGTCGTGAAGATGATTTAGTGGTGTTTCACCTGGGCTTTCCAGACATTTCATCTCGATACAATGGTATTGGTCATTTCAGTCGCGTAACAGAGGTTGCAACCAGGACAGCCAATCAGCTCGATAGTGGTGGCAGTTCTAATGTCTTTAGAGAATTCTTCTGGCGGTTTACCAACATCATTGCACAGGCGCTGGTAGCGCTCGGACGTAGACCAGACTATGCACAACTCGCACAGCATATTCAAAGCATTGATGACCTACTCATTGATTATTACGAAGTCTGGCTAAGTGGCGTTGCTGAGCCGAACTGGGAAAAACATGTTAAGGAAATAGCAGAAAACCTGAACGACAAAATGCTACCCATGAGCTTGCGCGGCAAAAACAAAAGAGCCAATGCCATGATTAAGTATGCACAGGATAGAAAGTTATTTGATGCGGTTGCGATGGGACTACGCTCCACCTTTGAATACGATAAGACCTACTTCGATAAAATCGTGGCCAGTGGTCTGCCATTGCTGGAAAAACTCATATCTGGACGCATTGCCGAACTGATATCTCCGGCATATAACGACTCTGAAGACAACCGCCCCGTATTTAGCTGGGGTCAGGTTATTAGGCAGAAGAAAGTGGTTTATATAGGACTTGACGCACTTCAAGACATGGCAATAGCCGGGACGGTGGGTAACACCATGTTTGCCGATTTAGTTTCGACTGCTGGTGAAATCTATAAACACGGTACCGAGCTGGGCTTTCACAACCAAGACACATCTTCAGGTAGCAAAGTGGCAATTAATGTCCATGCAGATGAAGTTAATGAGCTTATGGGTGATGAATTCTTGCCAATGCTCAACAAAGGCGGTGGGGCAGGACTACAGATCACTGCTTATACACAAACAATGTCGGACATTATCGTAAAACTGGGTGATCAAGCGAAAGCCGGTCAGGCACTTGGTAACTTTGGAACCATTGTCACCTTCCGAGTAAAAGAGCTGGCTACTGCAGAGTTATTTACAGAGCAGCTGCCTATGGTTGAGGTTGCTGCAGCTACCGAAGTCACCGGGTCGTCTGATAATGTAGATATTGACTCTGATGTAGATTTCACCTCCAGCGCCCAAGACCGTATCACCTTCACCGAAGCCCCGCTTTTGTCTCCTGCCACGATTATGGCACTGCCGAAAGGGCAGGCATTCATTCTGACTGGTGGGGGGCAGCTATGGAAAATTAGGGTGCCGCTGGCGGACTCCAAAAACGATCTCTATATGACATCAAACTTTGATGAGATGGCAGAGGACATGGCTGCTTCTTACCGTACCGGAGAGTCATGGTGGATTGAGTAAATGGCACAAGATAATCACCCACGCTCAAACAAAGGTTTTATCAGTACTTGGATATCTCGAATACTCACGATGATTGTCTGGCTTTTATTGGCTTTACTTATGTCAATAATCACAGAATGGATAGGCATGAATACTTCTTGGCGAGATGAGGGGGTCAATCATAGCCGGGATATGGTGAAGACTGAGCTTTCCTATCTAAACAAAGACTTTCAGCAAAGCTTACTCGTACAAAGACCAGTTGAATATGCTGAGAGAATTGCTGCAAAAATGCACGATGTCATGTACGTCAAAACAGGAATTATGGGAGTTCTATCGAATATTTTTCGTGACACTACAGCAGGTGATGTGACTAGAGTCATCGCTGAGCATGTCTTGGCTGCAGTATATGTTACTCAGGTATTTGCTATACGACTGGCCATCCTAACGCTTGCATTACCGGCTTTTCTTATATTCGCTGTTGTTGGATCTGTAGAAGGTTTGGTTCAGCGTGATATCCGAAAATGGTCAGTTGGTCGTGAACATGCAAGCTTATATCATCACGCAAAACGCTGGATTCCAATATGTTTCATCGCACCGTGGGTTGTATATCTCGCGTTCCCAATATCGGTACACCCTAACGCTGTAATCCTACCATTTGCCTTATTTTTCGGCGTTGGTATCTTCATGGTTACCTATCTATTTAAGAAATATATTTAGTAACCGGCTCGGACCAATATCCGGTTATTCATTGTCTCGAACGAGGGGCTTGGGCAGACTTTCACTCACACAAAGTTAATGTCGTGAGAAATGACCAAAATGCTAAAGCCCCTTTTCCTTGTTGCAACCATTGCTTTTACATCTGTTGCTAATGCTAGCAACTTTGCAGAGCGTGAAAGTCTAGCAAAATTAGTCCATGAACTTGACGGCCTAAGTGCTCTCGTTGATGAAGCTCAAGGACGTGCAAATCCAGATAATCGTATTCGCTTTCAATACAACCAACTTCGTAAAGATCTCATGATGATGCGTCTTGGTATTCAAGAGCATCTAGATGGCCCAACCATCGAACCACGAAACTATGCACCGCTATCCGGCGATTACCGGAGATAACTTATGGAAGCAAACTCAAAACAAGCCCAAAGCTTCCTGAATGCCACTGGCGTTTCTATGCCTGATATGGCTCTGCTGCTTGGCGGTCTAGTTGTCGCGGCTGTCATGCTATGGAGTGCCTGGGTAACACTTTCTTATTACCAACAATGGGCATCAAAAAAAAACGATGTCTCCTTTTACGACGTAATCGCCAGTGGCATTCGAGCCGCTGTCCTCTTATCACTCATTCTTTTTATCGTTTCTTAGCGAGGAGACTCCAATGAAAAAAACCCTTTCAACCGTTGCAGCGCTTTACCTACTGCTTTGCCAGAACGCCTACGCGAGACTTCCTACCGCTGTACCACCATCAAGTGGCGATGCTCAAGGCAACTGGTTAGAGCTGTTTAAAGGTTACCTCAAAGACGCAGCCATAATTGGAGGTTTAGCTTTATCAGTTTGTGGCTTTTTATGGCTGGCTTGGATTGCACTATCAGACATTAACCAAGCGCGTAATGGTAGAAAAGAATGGGGCGAAGTCGGTGTAACCGTCATCGTGGGCGCTGCGGTATTCATGTATGTTTCTTACCTGCTTGCTCAAGCAGCTGGCGTTTTTTAATGAATGACTCAGCAGAAATTCTTGCTGACAGGCTCAATAACGAGCCACCGATATTTCGTGGCCTCTCAAACTCAGAGCTGGGCATGGTATTAAAAGTCGGGGCGCTTTTCTGGGTGCCAACCTGCCTAATTGTTGCAACCATTTTAGGTAAAACAATGATGGGGATGGGTGCTGCTATGGTCATGCTCTTAATAACTATCTTAGTCAGTGGTTCGCTGTTTCAAAGAATTAAGCGAGGTAGACCTGACTACTATTATCAACATTACCTCATGCTCCGTGATGTGTTCCTTCGCTTGAAAATCAATACGAAGAACCATCGCGTTATTCGCTATACAGGTACCTGGGGAGTCGGACGTACAGATGGTGAGTAAATATCGAGGCGAAGTAGACAATCTCAAATCTCACATCACAACGCTCCGTGTTGTGATTGGAATAGTAGTTCTTTTTTGCTTTTTATTCTGGAATTCAGCCAATAAAGCGCGTGATGTTCAACGGGTATTCATACCACCTGATATTCGTGCTGGGTCAACAATCACGCTAAATCAAGTGCCTGCAACCACAGCCTATAGCTTTGCTATCAGCATTTTCAGTTTCCTCAACACATGGCTTGAAGATGGTTCCGTCGAATATCCGTCACGAGTTGGTGAACTGAGCGCTTATCTTACTCCTAGATATACGCAATGGCTTAAGGAGGACATTCTGCGTCGTAGTGGCCGTGGAGAGTTAGACAGAAGAACAAGAACCGTCACTGTGATCAACGAAATGGCATACGACGACGAAAGGGTAGAAATCATTAACGAAAACAACTTTGTCGTCTGGCTCGACCTCAGAATAAAAGAAACACATCGCGGAGTAGACATCAAGACGGTAGATATTCGCTATCCAATTAAAGTAGTAAGAAGCGATATCAGTCTCGATTTTAATCCTTGGGGGCTACAGCTCGACGGCTTTCATGGCAATCCAACAAGAATTCCAAAAACGGTAAATGAATAATGAAGTGCTTTATATCAATCTTCACGGTTCTGTTTGCATTTGCATTTTTCCCTACGAAACCTTTTGCTGATGAAAAAGTGGTTTGGGATAAAACGCCCATTAAAGTGATCTTAAAGCCCAACACTGAAAAGATGGTGGTATTCCCATTAAAGAGTGTTCGAGCCAAAATCCCTGCAGCCATTGCAAGTTCACTTACAACTCTCTCGGTCAATGGCGTTATCTACTGGGAGGCCAGTGAAGAATTCACAGACAAACGAATTCTAGTCCAGGACGCAGCCACACAAAAAACGATTGTGATTCATCTTTCATCCAATGAACAGCACGGTACAGATGAGCAAGTAACAGTTCTTTTTCCTGAAGCAAAAACTGAGTCATCGACATCAACATCTGCAAGCACTGAAAAACAAGAGCCTCTGCGTCATGGTTATGAAACATTGACGCGTGTTGCTGCTCAGCATCTCTATGCACCAGAACGTCTCATTCATGTTCCAGAAGGAATGCATCGAATAAATGTTGCACAACAATCTGACAGTCACCTAATTCGTGGCCATATAACAGAAATGACACCGGTTATTTCTTTCTCAAATGCTGGCCTGTACATCACCGCTGTAAAACTAGTTAACAAACAGAAAGAGAAAGCGATCTTAGATCCACGCGACATTCGTGGAAAATGGCTTGCTGCCACTTTTCAACATGCAACATTGGGCGCGGCAGGTGAAATAACAGACACAACGGCTGTTTATCTTATTTCCGACAGACCATTTTGGGAGTCTTTCTAGTGGCTGGAAAAATGACGAATAAACTTATTCCAATCATTGCTATAGGTTTTGTCGTACTAGTTATCGCTGTGGTGGCAAATAATTCAGATAAAGAAGCCGCCAATGAGATGCAAGAAAGAATTGGTGGCCAACTTGTTCCTGACGGTGACACGACTGAAGACACGCTTAGAACCCTGACATCTTTAGTTCAGGAAATGCGTGAAGAAAATGACAGGCTAATAGCCGAACAAGCTCAGATTAAGGAGGAGCTAGCTAAACGTCCCACTGAGAACACGAATACTAACTCTACTCTCGATGTTTTGATGGAACGTGTTGATTTATTAACACAACGTCAGAACGATACGCCGCCACCTGAGCTTGATTTTGACACGGACTTTGTAATCCCAGACATTCAACCACAGGGAGATGTATGGGTAGAACCAGTAGATAGCAAAATGCCTGATGAAGAGGGCGGGATGCTCAATACCTCTTTCAGCCCTTCCAGCTCGGTTGATTCTGCCTCTGACATTCTCGGTGATACAAGCGCATTAAACAATAGCGTAGGTCAAACGATTACGGGCGGTTCCAATCAAGACATCATTATTGAGCCTGTTTATACCGTTCCACGGAACTCAACATTAATTGGCTCTACCGCTATGACAGCCTTAATGGGCCGTGTGCCTATCAATGGAACAGTAGAAGATCCATACCCCGTAAAAATTATTGTAGGACGTGAAAACCTGACAGCAAATGGCATGGAACTGCCTGAAGTAAATCACATGATCTTTTCAGGTACTGCAACTGGTGACTGGACGCTTTCATGCGTTCGAGCCGACATGACATCCGTTACATATGTTTTCGACGACGGAACAATCCAAACGTTGAGCGTTGGTGACCAAGAACTTCAAAACAACAACAGTACTGGCAACATTAATCGTCTTGCATGGATTTCTGATAATCGCGGTATTCCATGCGTCTCAGGACGCAGAATCTCTAATGCAGCCACCTTTCTTGCTGGCTCAATCTTCGCTCAGGGTATAGAAGCCGGAGCAAAAGCCGTTGCAGACGCTGAGACCACAAGAATTGTCTCCTCACAAGGAGATACCACTGAATCAGTTACCGGCGATGCAGTCCGCAATGCTGGATATGAAACTTTATCTGGAGGTGGGTCAGCAATTAGTGAATGGCTAGAGAAACGTCAACAACAGACATTCGATGTGATTTATGTCGATACCGGCTCAAACGTCGCTATCCACATCGATGCTGAATTACCAATTAATTACAAACCAAATGGCAGGAAATTAAGACATGCGCGTAACAGTAGCCAAGATAGTCATCGTTACCTTGATTAGTCTGTTAACAGCTTGTGCATCTCAAACAAAAGATGACTTGCTACCTCAGACAGGCCCAACTATGGAAGAGGTCTATCGAAATCACGAAAACAATTTGTCAGCCGGCACTTCAAACGGACAGTCGGCCTTTGCACGTATTCGTGAACGACAAGCTGGAAACTATGATGCGGATCTGGATGGATACACTCGCGATGCAAACCGAGAAATCCAACAACAATTCCCTAGATTACCTAATCCAACATTAGTGATGTTCGTGTATTCACACCTTTCGACATCTTCCCGTTTGCCGGTACCGGGTTATTCGACAGCCTTTCCATTGTACGAACGTACTGAATACGCATTGCCTGGTGAAATGTAATGTTAAAGAGCTTATTTGCAAAAAGCACAGCATCTTCAGTTCCTCCACTCACTAAAGAGGATGTTCGTAAGGATTACAGTGAGCAACCATCATTTACTAACCTGCTCCCATGGAGAGAATACGATAGCGAGAACCAAGTATTTCTTCTTGAAGATGGAAAGGGGATTGGCGCGCTTTTTGAGATAGAGCCAGTAGGTGTAGAAGCCAAAACTGAAGATTACATTCTCGAAATTCAGGACAAGCTTCAAGCGACAATCACTGAAACAATTCCTGAAGACAACATTGCACCTTGGACATTACAGTTTTTTGTTCAAGATGAATTAAGTGTTCGTACACTTACCGATCAAATCAGAGAGTATGCACATCCACGTGCAGTTGATACACCATATACAAAACACTTTCTTAAAGTAATGGATGAGCATTTACGTCAGGTAGGCCAACCTAACGGTCTGTTCCATGATGAAGTTGTTACTGGCGGACGCTGGCAAGGTAAAAGACGCAAAGTGCGTATGTGCCTATATCGGTATTTCCCAGAAAACTACAAATCTGACTACGACAGAGATGTGCGTGAGCTTGGCAGAATTCGTAAACGTCTGATGACTCAGTTTACTGGCATTGGCGTGAAAACCAGAGTTGCTGGCGGTAAAGAGTTATATGAATGGATGCTGCGATGGTTAAATCCTAAACCAGTCTTAACGAAAGGTGATTGTGAAGAACTACTAAAAGCAGCTCCATATCCTGGTGATACAGATCTTGCTTATGGGTACGATCTAGCTGAACAATTATCTCTGTCACGTCCAAGCTCAGATGCCGAGAAAGGGATCTGGTATTTCGATGGAATGCCCCATACAGCCATAAGCGTTCAAGCTTTACGCCGCGTACCGAAAAACGGGGTATTCACCGCAGAGCGAAGCGCCGGTGAACATACTTTTGCTATGTTTGACCGGATGCCGGAAGGCACGGTCATGTCAATGAGCATTGAGATAAAGCCTCGTGACCAGGTGCTTAACCATCTTGGTCGCATTATGCGATCTGCTGTAGGTGACAATGCTGAAGCTGAACTTGCTCAGCAAGAAGCCAAAACTGCGCAACATGAGCTAGCGAAGAACAACACGCTTTATCCTGTTTATATCAGCTTCCTGACACGAGCAGACAATATTGAAAAGCTTGATGATGCGGTTTCTGTAATTGAGTCCCTGTTACTTAGTAATAACCTGCAACCGATTGCTGAAAATCAAGATCTGCTTAAGCAAGATATGTATATCCGCAGTCTGCCCATGAAGTTCGATAGCTTAATGGTACAAAAGAAGCAACGTCGCTCAAGATTGGTTTTCTCAAGACACATTGCATCTCTGCTTCCGGTCTATGGACGCTCAAAAGGCACAGACCATCCTGGCCTGAGTTATTTCAATCGTGGTGGTGAACCACTTCTAGTCGATCCATTTAACAAATACGATCGTAAAAAGAATGCACATGCCTTAATAATCGGTCCTACAGGGGCAGGTAAATCTGCGACCTTGGTAGACGCTGTAATGAAAATTACTGCCGTCCATCGACCACGAATATTCATTGTTGAAGCCGGTGACTCATTTGGACTTCTGGGTGAGTACATGATTAAGCATGGCTTAACCGTTAATCAAATATCAGTAACTCCTAGCGCGGATATTTCGCTCCCGCCATTTACTAATGCTATGAAACTTCTCGATCTGTCAGAAGATGAAATTGTGACAGATGAATATGGCGAGGAGGTCGACATTGAAGATGAGGATGAAGATCGCGATTACTTAGGTGAAATGGAACTGGCTGCTCGCGTCATGATTACCGGCGGAGAGAAAAAAGAAGATGATTTACTACATCGTGCTGACAGGCTGGTTATCAGAAAAGCTATTTATCGTGCTGCACAGACTGTCAAAGATGCTGGCCGTGACCATGTACTGACAGAAGATGTCGTTAAGGCCATGCGCCACACGGAAGACCTAGATCACAACAGGACGGCTCGTGCTATTGAAATGGCAGATGCTATGGAGCTGTACTGCAGTGGTATTGAAGGGAAACTTTTCAACAGACCAGGTACAGAGTGGCCTGATGTTGATATCACCATTTTCGATATGGGCATTCTCGCCCGCGAAGGCTATGAAGATAAGCTAACGGTTGCTTATATGAGCCTGATGAATCATGTCCACGCTTTAGTTGAGCGTGAACAGCATGAAGGCCGTCCAACACTGATGCTTACAGACGAAGGCCATATCATCACCAAGAATGCCATATTGGCACCTTACATCATCAAAATCGTAAAAATGTGGCGGAAGCTTGGCGCGTGGTTCTGGATCGCAACACAAAATCTTGCTGATTTCCCGGACGATAGCAGGCGAATGCTAACAATGCTTGAGTGGTGGATCTGTCTTGTGATGGAACGAGATGAAGTCAACCAGATTTCTCGTTTCAAAGATCTAACCAAAGAACAGGAGGCAAAGCTGCTGGCGGCACGTAAATCAGATCGGCAGTACACCGAGGGAGTCATTCTCACTGATATTCTCGATCCACTTTTTAGGGCTATCCCGCCAGCGATCGCTTTATCACTTGCCATGACCGAGCAACACGAAAAGGCTGAGCGCCGTGAAATCATGCAAGAAACAGGCTGTGATCGCGTAGGTGCAGCTGAAATAGTCGCTGAAAAAATCAAAGAAGCACGACGAAAACATAGCTTGGAGGCTACCAATGCATAAGCTCGCACTCATTGCAGTCACCTTGTTCACAACCACGGCTAATGCAAACCAACTTATCGTAGAGGCTTTCTACGATAAAGACACTCGGCTTCTGAATGTACAAATGGCAGAGAGAATTGCAAATGTTAAGGCATACGATCTTAGTGCTCCAGACCAGTTTGAAAAGCAATTGAGTGAAGGGCTTTCTTCCGATCCGACCTTAGCTCAAAAACAGGCCAAAGAGCGAATTGAGCAGCACGGCAATGAAATACAACATCAGTTGATGGCTGCCTACGAAGGCGCGCTTATAGCGATGAAATATGAAATCAAAAAAATACCTGCAATCGTATTTAATGGTGGGGAGTATGTCATTTATGGTGTGACTGACGTTAATAAAGCTATCAGCATGTATAAAAAGCAGGTGGCTCAATAATGAAAACCGTCTTTGCCGCTACCTTCGCAGCTATGTTTACTGTCTCAGCATATGCAGAAACCAAAACTATAAATACAGCAGATATTGTGGCTTCTGCAATGAGCGCGTCCTGCATCGACTACCGGCTGGTAGGGGTTTGCTTCTGGCTAAGGTGCTCGGGAAATAGCTGTGATGTTGAAACCTCACCCAAAATTGGTCATCACAACCCTGATCTAGTTGTTAGCGCTCATAACGGCATTGGCAATAATCCTTGGGAAGAAGCAAACGGCATCGTGGGCAGCGTTTCTCAATCAGCTGTCGGCTCACTTATCAATAAAGCCGCATCCATTTCAGCTGGTAGTAATCAAACAACTAAAGGAACGGACCTTAATACGCTCAAGTTTAAGTCAAGCGATGCTATTGGTCATCCAGTTACTTCCATTTCATTTAGTTACAGCTGCCCATCACAAGCTACAGCATTTAATCCTTATTTCGTATCTGGAACAGATTCTATTGCCTGGCGTCTCGGCATTCCTGAATCAGCCTATCCATCTGCACTAATTCCAGGAATAAGAGAGATTGGTAGCTTTCCAATCAACACATGGGGTTCTGTATATCCACGAAGCGGATTCATCAGCCAATCGTCAGATGCTAAAGCAGGTGCCGTAATAGCTCAGAGGGTAGGAGATATTGTTACGCGTTCAGGCCAGCCTCACGTATATCAGTCGTTATCTGGAACACCAGGTTACAACGGTCGCATATGGCCTCCAAGTGGCTTAGAAGAAAACACAGATAAAAATGGCAAGTGGCAAATGCTTGTTCCAGAAACATCTAAAAGCTGCACTGTATTTGGTGAGAACGACACTACCTCCTTAGCTGGTTGGGATGGTAATGGCAATAACGCTTCAACCGGCAACTATGCATGGACCCTTTGGCGTCCCTATCAATGCTGCGAACGAAAGGGACAGTTTTTCCTGTACAGCATCAACTTCATGTCATACCCATAAGGAACGCATTGTGAAACTGAAATATCTAGCTATTACTACCGCCTTAATATGCTCTGGTAATTCGTATGCTTATAACCTGCAGATACCTGATTCAAATGCAGCTTGGTATTACGGTGTTGGCGGTCAAAGGGCTATGACAGCCCCTGCATCACCTATAACTAACAGTATTATTCTCGGTGGATCACTAGACTGGGGTAGTGGCTTTAACTGTAGCGCATTCGACCCTACGCTTGGCATAGCAAATACATTAAACCAAGTTAAAAGCGGTGCTGACGCCATTCAACAACAGGTTACAGATGCTGCCACTGGTGCAATTGCTTCACTTCCATTACTGATGTTGCAGCGTGCGAATCCTGGCTTGTATGAGCTACTTATGAATAGCATGGCAAGGGCAGAGCAAGGGGTTCGTGTTTCTACTCAGAGCTGCCAACAAATGCAACAAACCATTTCTCAGGGTGGAAGCCCGTTTGAGGGCTGGATAGATATTTCCCGGACACAAGATTGGCAAGGCCAGATGGGAGGCGGTGGATACCGAACCGCTTCTGTAGATGTTGTCCAGGCACAGCAAAACGTAGAAAAAAACAATGGCGATAATGGTGTGACCTGGGTAGGTGGCACCAAAGCTGGTGGTCGAGGTCAGCGACCTATCGACATACCATCTGACATAGTGAAAGCGGGCTATAACCAATCTTTAAATCGTGATGCAAATTCAAACGCTATTGCACCTCAAAATGGCAGTAGAGTCAGTGAGCTTTGGGAGTCTCCTGAAGAATTGATGAGCTTTAGCCGTTCCCTACTTGGCGAAGAGAAGGTACGTACATATTCTGATCGACCAACAGAAACGATGCCAGCCCGTGGCATGTCCTTTGAAATCAATAAAGAGGTCGAGCGTTTAACGCCAATCTTCGATGATCTCATTAACGGTAATTTAGAAATGTCCGGTGATAATCTGCTGTCAATCTCTACTCCAAGCGTTGTTATTACTTCTGGGACTATTCAGGCTTTAAGAAAGCTGTCTCCTGCAGAACAAAACATTCTAAAAGGCCGTTTAATTCAGGAAGTAGCGACCGCTCGTGTCATTGAAATGTCATTAATGCTTCTCCGACTATTGTTCTCTGGCGCACAAGAACCAAACGTGTCACAAAACGGGCCGGCTCAGGAAGCAGCTCAAAAATACTCAGCACGCCTGCAGCAATCCATTGATGACACATTATTTGAGCATGAGATGAACAAGCGCCTTGCTGCTGCAACGTCACAAACAATTAAAGATGTTGAAGCCATGAAAGTACGTGTTGGAAACTCAACTAGCAACCCAACACCGCGCACCAATTTACCGAATGACACTATCAGTTCAGAGAATGACTAATGGCCATAATAAGTAGATCACGTCGTTTTCTTAAAAAGTCATTGCTGTGGTTAGCAGGTATTACTGTCGCTCTAATAGTTATTCTTGGACTGCTAAATGTAGCTGCACAGACACATCAAGAAGTGGCCTACTTTGTACAAACCATGAGTAGCTTTGAATCTGTAGCACGATATATACGATGGGGATTTCTTGGTGCAGTAATTATGTTCTGGGATCAGATTGCTGAATTGTATGGAAAAGCCAAAGGTTTTGATGATGTTCAAATACAAAGAGCCCAAGCAATGCGTTGGCGTGTAGCCGTATTTATAATCGCCTTCGAGTTTGTCGTAGTCGAAGCCGTACCAGCACGATTGATGAGTTAAACACTATGTCAACAGGTAGCTTTATTGAAATGTTTATGACCACTTTCGGGTGGCATTTATACGAGATCGTATGGGGGGTCATATCTAGTACTGGACTTGCTTATTTACCATTTTTTGCTGTAATCATTGACAATGTTGTTAAACCGATTGAGAGCCAGGAAGCCAAAGCAGCAGCCGTAACATCACTCAGACGTGTAGAGATAGATATAATCCGTTTGATTATCATGATGATGCTCGCTGTGTCACCGTATATGACTATTCAGTACGGTGCAATCAGTTACACAAAGGCATGCCAAACTGAATCAGGCACACCGGGCAGTACCGTGACTGCTGGAAACTCGGGAACTCGATTTGATGAGATATTTAAACCTAACTTACTAAATAATCAGGAAGCGAAAGTACCACCATGGTTTTATATCGTTATGTCAGTGTCGGGAGGTATTAACGATGCTGTTATAACTAGACTGCCTTGTGAGATTAACATGCGTCAGGTGGAATATGAACTATCTACTATTCTCATATCTGATCCACATCTTAAACGTCAAACACAACGCTTTGTGACGGAATGCTTTAAACCTGCGGTAGCTGATTTCTATAATAATCATAGAGAATTGCCCGACAGTATTGACGTTACAGACATAGCATGGCCGGGCTCTCAATATTTCAATAATAATTTCTACCAAACTGAATATGCAAAGCATCCTGTTTCTGGTTTTGAGTTTGACACAAATCGGCAGAGTGATAATGCACATGCAACTGCAAACCAAAACAACGTTACACCTCAAAATGGATATCCTAGCTGTCACGAATGGTGGAATGATAGTTCAGTAGGGATAAGGGAGGGGCTTTCAGAAGAATTCCCAGCTTCTATATGGGATAGATTTGGCACTATGGCATTCTCTTCGTCAGATGAACTAGAGAATGCAGCCATTCGCGAGATGCTAAGAAACGAAGGTAAATCTATTTATGATGGACTCAATGTTGGTGGTAGCACCACTATTGATATAGGTCTAGGTGATATTTTATCTATGTCTGCACTTGACCTTGCTGGAGATGTATTTGGAGGAACAGCAGGTACAGCAGGAGCAAAGGTTGCTGAAGTTCTCATACAGCCAGCAGTTTTTATGGTGAAACAGATGGCACCTTACATACAAGCAACAATGCTTATGGCGACGTACTTCTTACTCCCTTGGGTTTTACTGGTTGGTAACTACTCCTGGAGCACTATTAAGACTGCAACAATTACAATATTCGCAATTAAATTCTGGACTACTATATGGGCAGTTACAGACTTTTTAGATAGCAATCTTCAGCAGGTTATACTCGGCGCGCGTGATTCTAACTTTATTCATGAAATGCTCAGTCATCAAAACTGGATGCTTGACTCAATCATTGACCTATTAGTTTTAGCGCTCTACATGGCACTGCCTTACTACTTTCTATCTATTCTAGGGTGGGGTGGAGAGCGTGGCGCTAGCGCAGCTAGCTCTGCATCAACTGCAGCAGGCAATGAAGCTAAAGGTGCAGGTAATCAGGGTACAGAGATGGCTAAAAACGCGGTAACAAAATAATCAAAAATGGAGGCTCTAGTAAGGGCCTCCATTGATACGACGTGATTTATCTTCGTATGATTCATAACCATGATATCCGTAAGGTGAGCCACCATTGTAACGAGCTGACCTTGTGCTCGCAGCAAGACGTAGAAACCATGCGAAAGCCTTCCAAGCAAAAGATGCTGAGATGACGGTGGCAATAAGCAAATAATGAACTACGCGACCTTCAACTGATTCTCTGGCTCTTTGACGGCAATCTACACTCAGTAATGTCATTAATACCAACATAACTTGGAGAATTAATAATCCAACTGAAAACCAAGCCATACCTTTCAAAAGGTCTCTAGAAATCTCAGTATGTAGCAAGAAAGACCAGACAAAGGTTAATAACATGGTAACGATAGGCAAATATTTAACAAAGCCTCTTGCTTTGAACGGAATTGTTAGCTCATCTGCACCGCGAGTCACTTTAAAGTAAAGCATTGACAACCAGACTGATACAACGGCAAATCCAGCTGTAAAAATTATCGCTAAAAGAAGCATATCTATAATTGGCATTTTTAGGTCCTTTTTTGTTGTTCTCACCCGTGCATGGAGCAACTAAAAAGACATGTATGCCAAGGAAGATGCACCAAGATGTCCGTTTTAACTCAGGATGAACTTACATTAAGTCTATAACGCTTTTCTAATAGCGCAAGTAATGAGCGCACAATAAGTAAAAAGCTCTTAAACAAGTGTCTATCGGTTCATACTTTTGACTCATTGCAGCATGGCATCAGCTTGATTAGTGACGATTTAGCCGATATTATCATCCTATCTTTGTAGCTAATACATTAGCTGCGAGAAGTGTCGCAACCACTATACGTTGCGCTCAATTACATCCGTTCAATGACCGGTTGTAATCTAATAACCACGCTTCCAAGGAAGCGTGGATAGCATCAACCCATAAGGGGATTTATCTCTCCTTATGGGGGCGATCTTTCTCTATGGGTTGTATTTATCACTTTGAGGAGAAAGAAAGATGCAAGATATTATTCCTACGTTACTGGCGATTGCCTTTTTTGTTTTTTGCTACGACCAAAAAGTAATCGCCTCACTTCAACGACAAGGTAAATATGATCCCGACACACACCAAACGGTAATGTCGAGAATGTTTTTTGTGCCATTTAAGTTGTTGTTAAGTCGTAATCTCCCTGCCTTGTTGCAACCGTCACGGAACATAACTACTTGGAAGCCTGAAGGCGATTTGAGTGAGTTTAGTTACAACACGACCGTATGTATGAATAAGCTAGGGAAAAAAGTACGTCTTTCGCACTTTTTCGATGACAGCCAGCATGCCTGGTACAAAATCGAGAAAATTAATGGAAGTGGTATTCCGGTTGAATCTCCAAGATTTGAACCTGCATCGGTAACGTTCGATGTTAAAAAGCTACAATACCTGTAGACAAGCCAGCCTCACTTCATTGAAGTGAGGCTTTTTTTGCCTCACGGAAACATAACCGGCATCGATCAATATCCGGTTAAACCTACACATTTCTCGCACAACCATCTAAATTTGCCGAACTACTCTACGGAGAAATCCATGTTTGGCCGTCGAAAAACCACTTTACTAGCACCATCAACATCTATTCCTGCTGATGGAATCCCATTTCTTACTGCTAAAGACCTACTTGCCCCTCATTCATTGCTGATTAAAAAGATCCGCAATGATGCCGGTTGTACACGAGCATATTTTGATAGCTATTACTTGCCGGCAATAGAGCGTCTGGCAGAAATGCTTCAGCTTCGTCCGTTTGGTCATGAAGGGGAGTACGCAAAAAAGGGTGGCGCAATTGAAGTTGCTATTAAGCGTGTAGCATTGACCTTAAAGCTTCGACTGGGAACACTGCTGCCACTAAAATGTAAGCCAGAGGAAATATCACATCGAGGTGAGTGTTGGACATATGGCTTATTTGTTGCCGCACTCCTTCGAGACTTTGGTGGGCAAATGCTGGGTGTGAAGATCATTGGCTTTGCCAAAAATGATAAACCTGCCGGTGAGTGGCAGTGCTGGAAACACCGTATCGATGAATTCAATCATTATCGCATGAGAAAAGTACCAGGGATTACACGCTCACTGTCCTATACAAGCACCGTACTTCATATCAGGGATATTGTCCCCACAGAAGGCATTGAGTGGATATATGGTGACCATGAGCTTATGGACTGCATGTTAGATATTCTAGCGGGTGGCCATAAAATCCAAGACAATCCGTTGTACTCGATCATTGTCAGAGCCACATCTACTTTGCGTGATGAAATCTCTTTTGAAGCAGCACTGATCCAAGCCGAAAAGGCCAACAAACCTAGAGACAATCCGGCCCCATCAAGTGAGCAGATTGACAAAGAGACTGGTGAATTCATTAAAACCACGCCTGTTAAACCACAACAAGCAGCAAAAGAACCAGCTCCGAAACAAAGCAGTCACGCTCCAGTAGAGCCTATACCGTCAAATCAAATAGACTCCATGCCACCTGAGATGGAAGAACCACCACAGAATATTGATGATTATCCGCCAGAGCATGATGACGAAATCACTGCGAAAAACTTTGTGGCCAGACTCAAGGTGGATATTCAAAAGAAACGTATCACGTCTGAATATGCCAAGCAGGAAGGCAACACCATAAAAGTGAAATACCCCACTACATTCAGAAGCTACACGGACAGTCCTTCAGACCTTCTAAACGAGCTGCGTCTAATAGGTGCCATACAAGATGAGGGACCGATTAAAGGCATATCTACTGATAGAGTAATTGTACTCAAGGGGTAAATTGCCATCATTTCCGGTTAAGCGTAATATTGAATTACAGATTCTGCGTACTTGAGTATTCAAGTACCTGAAGTGCCACAGCTGCTTAAATGCTGTGCTCAATAGATGCTAACTTCGGTTAGTATCCTGCAAAATGTAACTGTTACTAAGGTGGCAGATTACCTCAACCCTGAAGGGAGAATGTTTCTCCTTTCAGGGGCGGCGTTCTCCCTTTTTTATTTGGAGAGTGCCTATGAGGCTTAACTTTAAATCGGTACAAGATGACATCAGGAAAATAGCTATTGCTGTATTTCTTGCTGCTTTGATTAGTGTGCTGGTCAATGACAAATGATTTAGCGATTTTATTTGGCCAATAATGTTTTCAGTATGTACCTGGCTCCTTGGTATAATTGAGGCACCATGTTCTGAAAAACCTAAAACGAAGGAGGAGGAAAAATGAACCTCACAATAGCTTCTGGCATCATTTTTCTTGTGTGCGCTATAGTGTTCTCGATTGCTTATTATCAGGAACACAAAAAGCACCGTAAAGACTAAAAACCCTATTAAGAGATTATTTCCACGGAGATAATAGAAAGCCCCTACCTTTGCAATAAGGTTGGGGCTTTTTTGTTTGGGACTGTCAAAACAATTCACCCACGCCGGCATCCGCGATGAGATCAAACTCATCCTTTTCGATACTGATATCTTTCTGGCCAGAAGGATGGGGCATCACATCTAACTCACCACCATTTAACTTTCCTAGTTGCACCAAACCTAAAAGCATAAGCTTTCGTGCTTGATATGCTCTTCCTCTGTCATTGAATTTAGACAGATATTCATAAAGCTCAGGATCTTCGACTCTTGGAATTTTCTGATTCATCCGAATTAGCTCAACCATTACGCTACCTCACGGTGATTCCGTGCATACCAAGCTTCACCAATCTTTTGAAAGCCAAGCACGTTTGCCAATACTGAATGCTCATCACAATGAACGTGATGTTTAGGTAGCAGTTTCTTAATGGGATCTAAAAAGATTCTGGCACCACCGCCTACCAAAATAATCTGATCGATGCTCCGACCGTCACCGACCTTATTTGAAATAGCGTCCACTGCTGGCATTATTTCAGTCAGTGCTGCCTGATGATATTTTGCTAAATCTACATCCTGGCCATACAGACGGAACCGGCCTTTACGAATCCCTTCATCAATATGAGAAATGTTGTCGTAATTGATAGAGAGGTCTTCGCTGATACCTTTGGCCACAGCTTTCAAATAAGCACTCATTCCGGTTGGGTGACTGCCACTTTTACCACTAATTTCTCTCAAGCCAGTTGATACAAGAAAATCGACTGTGAAAAAGCCTGGATCAATCAATAAATTTCTAGTGCTGCTCAATTCCTCTAGCAATTTTGCTTGTGATGCGTAGTGCAAAAACCCACCTAATGGTTGAGCTACCGCGTTAACCTTTTTGATTTGAACGTCACGATTTCCAACGCGATGAGAACCAACAAGCCGTTTTTCTAAAAGCGACCTTTTACTACTCATGAGATCAACTGGTAAACCCACAACCAATAAATCAATAACATCCACGTCCATTTGTGTAAGAGCACCATACATCAATGCCATGTAGTCTTCGGTCTCAATATAATTTTCATGCATGATGCGAACACCGCCTTCAAGTGCGGCATCAATGCCTGGCCCCACTTCATAGCGATTACCATTCACAACGACTTGGTAGATATCAGGACTTTCTTGAAAGCTATTCTTGTTAACACTGGGGCGGTTAACAATTGATGGAAAGTGATCTGCCTCAGCACGACCATTAACAATGTTACGAATGAATTTAGTATTGCCATAGCCTACGTCTACAGCACGAATTACAGGATTAATATTGTTCACCAGCGTTCCTCCACGGAAATACAGAAAAACGCGCACACAAAGGCATCTGGAGCCTTTAAGCAAGCACGCGATAGATTGAGTTTGAAATATGGCCTGAAGTAGGCCTTTTTTGATGCACACTTCCGTGGAAGTTATGCGCAGGAGCGTCAGATTTGACGGACAAATATAGATTACCTCGGGCGCACCTATAAAATCAACCCCTACAAGTCCTGCAGGACGCCTACAGGACACCTGAACATCTCATTTCCCACAATCTCCAAATTAAATTCAGAGATTTACAACACCAGAAGTCCTGCAGGACACCTACAGGACACCTGAAGTATTAGAAAATAAAATAATTGTCAGTTTTCTCAAAAACGCACCTAAGTTGCATTGGAAAAAATTGCCGTGGAGACTGAGGGGCAAAACCAGAGCAGAAACCACAGTCGAAACAAGACGATGCAGCTCAGATAAGAACTTTATTCCAGACTTTGAGAAAAAACCGATCTACAAAATCCTTGACAGACAAGGGGGTGTTGATCTGAAAATATGCCCAATCTTCAATAGGGCCCTCCGGGTCTGAAGAGAGCAGCAAGCCAACTGCATTAAAAATGGCTCTCTCTAAGCTACGTTCACCGAACGTTGCTCACTCAAAAAAAGACAAAAAGAGCTGTAAATATGCTGAAAACGCATGTTGACGGATTTCTATGTCTAAAAATCATTACGGACACGGTATTAATCGGATTGCTACGGCGGTCACTGTCCAACAAGTAGGGCTGTCTCTATGGAGACACGCATCAATCGAAGTACAGCGAACTACGGTTTGACTGTAAACCATACGAAACCACAAAAAGATTGGCCATAAACCTGATGTAAACAAAGTCTGTTGTCGGAGCAGCGTTTTACTAGGGCGGACATAACGTGATCGAGCATCCTGCTGGCGGGGATTATTGGGAACAAATTCAATCACGATCGTATTTTTGTGTGTATCAAAAACCAACCGAACACCATGTAAATCTGTGACAGAGATGAACTAGGTGGCTGGCTATCATCAAAGATTCTGTAAAGGAGTAGGTCGACCATCTACTAGTGCTTTGCAGTGATAGCAGCGTCATGTCGGGTCTGAACAAAACCTTCCATGAAAGATATAACTCACGTTTAAGAATTAGCCGCAGTTAAGAGCTGCACCTGATGAGAGTTCCCTATCGTATGGGTATTGATTGATAACTACTGATGATTTTAACGAGTGACTAGAGAGGAAAAACTGCTTATGAAAAATTGATTAAAACTGGAGATTAAAAAAATGGGAAAACCATTAGATAAACCATTTCAACCGCCGTTGACTGTGACGGAGGGGGACTATGTATTTGCTGCACCTGAAATGCGAGGTCGCCTGAACAGGCACGGTAAACCTTGGACGGTGAGAACCATCTTTGTTTACAACGTACAGCACGTTCTTTATCGACACAATGCAACGCATTCCAAACGTCAAAAGCCTGTAGCAGAAAAAACAAAGGCAAATAGATTTAATGAAATCCGTTCTATGGCGCAGACACTGCATGACCTGGGGTATCGGATTACATTGCCAACCCATATTCGTCAGAAGCACGTAAAAGCCCTGACACATTTCTGGGAAGCCAGGGAAGACCTGAAGCCCGCCTCTGTAGTCCAAAAAGTTTCTATTTTGAGAGTCTTTTTGGGGTGGATGGGCAAAGAGGCTGTGATTAAAGGCTTATCTGATGAAGAGCTATTTACCAAGCCAGAATTAATGAAACGTCAATATGTAGCTACAGAAGATAAAAGCTGGGATGACAAGTTCGACATTAACGACGTAATCCAAAAAGTTGAAGAAGACTGCAAATATTGCGGTAGACAACTGAAGCTAGCGCATCTGTTTGGACTACGAGCCAAAGAATCCATGCTGTTCAGGCCAAACCTGGATTATGACCGTGAAGGTCAGTTCATCCATGTTCGACGTGGCACCAAAGGTGGTCGGCCTAGAACATTACCTGTTGAATCAGCAGAACAACGTCAATACCTGGAAGAGCTGCAAAGTTACTGCTACGACACTAACGAATCAATGATTCCCAGACGTTCAGACCCAAAGCGTTGGATCAAACACTATTACCGGATCATGAATAGAAATGGAATTTCGCGGGAAACGGGTATTACACCGCACGGCCTGAGACACGGTTACGCACAGAGACTGTATGAACGAACCACCGGCCACCCTGCAGCAGTGAAAGATGTGCCAAAGCTGGCACAGGAAATCGACAAGATAGAAGAAAGGATCGCCAGGCTCATGGTTTCTGAAAACCTTGGCCACAGTCGTGAATCCATTTCAAGTGCTTATATCGGAAGTGATGATTAACCCGCTACCACTAATATTCGGTTGATTATTGCCGGTTAATTTTAAGTTGGTAGCCTTCACCCAGCTACAAGGAGGCAAACTTGCTGGACTACAACTCTTTGGATAATGTACTTCAGTTAATTTTATTCTCTGGTGATGCTGACAACCACAGTACCACCAGCATTGATGTTTTGAATAGACTTAGCGACTAAGGCAGTCCGGACACCGGTGTATGTGCCGTAGAACTTGATTTATTAGCGCTTGAAGCTAAACGTGATGTTGCATTGATCAAGCAAGACCTTTTAGAGCTTATCAACAAAAAGGTCATTCAAAAGCAGCAGTCACTTGAACAAGCCATCATCACATTACATGAAAGATTTACCGAGCAAGTCGAGCATAGATTATGAGCAGTATGTTAAAAACCAAAACCGGCATCATTGATGCGAGCTTTAATGAGCCATTGTTCAAGCTTGATATCAGACAAGAGAACACGTTAATTCATTTTGAACCGAGTTTTAGTGGGTCTGTATATCTCATTTCAGGCAGCTTTTTGATGGAAACGGCTGATTCTGTTGCTGAGGCCATTACAATTTCCAAGCGGTATCAAAAGGCGGCGAGACTCTGCAATAAACCAGTGGAGCTGATTCTAACTGATAGCTCATTTCAGACATCTGGCCAACCAATAGGTGTATGGCAACTCCTGGGCATCAAATAAGCGTTAATCTGAAGACTAAAAGCTTGTTTGCCTAAGACGTAATATGATTTTAAATTGAACGACAATAGAAAATTAATTAAGATGCAGACTAGATTAAAACACTCAAATAACTATGGGTATCCGGATTAACTGGTTGAAGGGGCACTGAAACCCATCCAAATGCATAGTCCTGCCAGAAGGTTGATAGATCGACGCCGAAGTTCTGCTCGGGATCGGGCAGGCCCATGTTGTAGGTCATGGTAGCCCTGCCCAGGAAGGGGTATTGCTTGGTCTGCGGCGCCTTCTTCTTGTGCTTGGTGGTATATAGCATCCGGGCCCGCATCACTTCGAATGAGTAGCCCCGGCCATCGCGGTTCTTGTCCTTGGCCAGCCGATTGATCGACTCCGTGAAGGCGTTGGTGATCGGGATGTCGGTCTCGAAGTAGGTGAGCATCTCCTCACGCCATTCGCTGACGGCGCTGACAAGATCCTTCCAGACTTTCTTCTGTCCCTGCGGGATGTCGTCAATCCAGGCAGCCAGTGCCTTCTCGGCATCACGCCGGGTGGCACAGTCCCAGATGTGGTAGAACCGCTCCTTGTGCTCGTAGGCTGCCAGGAGCTGGGGGAAGGTCCCTGTCCATGTTTCCATGATGAGATGCTCGCGGTCTGAAACGTCGTGAGCCCGCTTCAGCAGGATCTTCCGGTCACCCTTGAGGGTTCGTCGCTGGTTGGCCGTCAGCTCCTTCCTGAGCCCCTTGCGGATCTTTTCCAGGGCTTCGTTGGCCATACGCACAACATGGAACTTATCGACCACGATGCGGGCCTGTGGCAGCACCGCCTGGACGGCACGGCGGTAGGGCTTCCACATATCCATACTGACGATCTCGACCTTGTCACGCTCGGTCATGCTCATGAGCCGCTTCGTCACCGCGTCCTGCTGACGACCGGGCAACAGGTCCAACAGGGTGCGCTCCTCCAAGTTGGTCAGGATGCAGCGGTAGCGGCGGTTCAGGTACAGCTCGTCGATACCCAGGCAGCGGGGTGTCTCGAAGCGGTGCCAAATCGCCAGGAACTCAGCCTTCTTCTTGAAGATGTCGCGTATGGTCTTCTCATCGAGGCCCGTGGTATCGGCTACATAGGCGTAGGGGTGATTGAAAGCCTTTTTTTCAACGTAGCTGTATAGCCGGCGAGTCATGCGATGGTCATCCGCCATGTCCGGGAGCGCGGGCCGAAACGTCTTGCCGCAGGCCCGGCACGTGTAACGGCGACGTACTACCCAGAGGGTAACCCGTTTGCCATGAATGTGGAGGTCCCGATAGGCGACATCACGCTTTCCAAACCTGACGAACTCACCTTCTACGCCGCATTCCTCGCAAGCAATAGGAGTTTTAGCTTCCACTTGGAAATGATAGTCATGCTCACTCTCTTTAATATTCCAAACGTCATACTTGTTAAGTTGCAACACATTGACAGGTAGACTAGTCATAAAAATTTCTTAAGTCGTTTCTCCAGAGGCTCTCAGCCCCTTGCGAGAATCTTGGCCGCAATAGGTGAGGTAATCATTTGAATCACTGCAAAAAACGTGGCTGGAATCGCTATTTCTGATGGCAGGCCGGATGCGGCTACAAAGGCAGCAGCAATGCTGAATTCCTTTTTGCTCACGGTAAATAGATATGTGATTACCTCTTTGCGATCAGTGGTTAGCAATCGTGCAGCCATTCCTACTAAGTAGCCAATCAGGTTTAGACATAGGGCCGCTCCAGCAATTACAAAAGCGTACCAACCATAACCAATGATTGTTTCTGCGTTCGGACCTACCACAGCGAGAAGTATCAGGAGATATATAATTGAACCAAGCCCCGCATAAGCTGAATCATGCCTTGCAAAAAATTTCGGAAATCCTGTACGCAAGCTCACACCCAAGACGGTAGGAATGAGGACAATCAGCACCAATTCGAGGATAATCGAGCCAAGAGGAACCTCCAGTTGTATGCCTGTCAGCGATAAAAACAAGAAAGGAACTATAAACGGAGATAACGCCGTGTTGACTGCATTAAAAACGGCAGCTAGCGCTACATTGCCTCTCGCCATCAACACTAGAAGAGGAGAGGAAACATCCGTTGGCAGGGTGCCAAGCAAGGTTTGGCCAGCAGCCAGCGGGCCGCTCCCAAAAAATAGGCGGCCAGTCAGCCATCCGGCGATCGACATTGGTCCATAGACCAGACCCAGTGCCAAAAACTGTCTTGATGGCTTACGAAGTACTAGCCGTACATCGTGCGCATCGAAGGTCAAGCTGATAACGAGCATCAGCAACGCCAGTAATAACCCAATAGAGGGCTCAAGGAATATTCCTGTTTCAGGGATTATTAATCCCATTCCAGCGACAACAATGACGAACCACACAAGATGGGATTCAACGAAAGAAATTAATCGGATCATTTTTTTAAGTTCACATTTTCAGTTGATGTAGGTCGTCCTTCGCACTTGGAAAACAGCTCAATGGCTTTATCACAGTAGGCACAGTGACCCTGACAGCAGTCGTGCATTAGAAACGCAACGAGATCAGACAGTGCTGGGAAAATAGCGCTGTAAATGATTGAGCGTCCCTCTCGTCGCTTTTCGACGAGGCCAGCATGTTCAAGCTGGCTGAGGTGAAAAGAGAGCCGAGACGATGGCACACCGCCGAGCGAGCTTCCTATCTCACCCGCCGCCAATCCATTGGCTCCTGTTACCACCAGTAACCGGATAATACGAAGTCTTGTCTCTTGAGAAATTGCCGCAAAGGCATTAATCGCTTGGACTTCTTTCATTTCAATAACTCAACACATATTGAGATAATGAAATCTACCTGCTGGAAGAATACTTGGTCAAGTGGGATCCCAAGAGTTAGCTCTATGCTATTCATCTACTCAAGTGAAAATTGCGAGGCCAGTGAGGCTAATCCTCCCTATAGGCGTGTCATCAACCAAGTAATCCGCTGTGTTAAGCGATTGGCTGCGACCTTATGGGTCGAGCCAATCAACCAAAAAATCCGGATAGCCATAATTATTTTAATTTCAAAAAAAGCTCCTTTAAAGAGATGATTATTTATGTAGAAGCTTTTCGATAGTGCAGGTATATCCCTTGATTCACCTAAAACAAACCTCACCAAAGTTCTATTTAAGTGGACTAGCATCCCTTAACATCCCATCCCCATCAGGTTCTGGTGATTGGCATTTTCAAAGCGTTTTTTCAGAAAATGGATATACGCGTGGTTTCTATGCTGGTATTGGTGCTGAAGTAAATACCATTAGCTTATATGAAAGTAATGGCATTGAGGAATGCGGCCAGGTTTTAAAGAACCTAGGTATTGTCTTTGATGGGGATAAAGCATATGCAGCTACTCATCCGAGAGCAATTGCTGATTTAATAGCTGATAGTTTGCTTAGAGACAAACAGGCAAGCTTTATCGTTCTGGATGATTGGCTCAACGATAGCCAAGACCTGCTCCAACTCAATCTACTTTTAGACAAACTGTCCAATAATCTTACAGCAGCTCAACTCAGACTATTAGAATCTTGGAAAAACAGAGAGTCACAGCGCTACCTAAAGGATTTGTGATATTGATAATAACCTTAATTTATCCTATTCGCTTTAATGCTTTCTTATAAACTAAGTTTTTATTACGCTTACCAACAGTAATTACATCGATGGTGATGGTTTCATCAACAACCGTATAGACCAGTCGATAACCATCATCTCTAAGCTTTATCTTGTATGAATCTTTCATTCCAACAAGCTTCGCCGACGGTACCCGAGGGTTTTCACGCCGATCTTTCAACTTTTTTGCGAGCTTCTTTCTGATCCCCGCATCAAGCTTGTCCCATTCCTTCTTGGAGTCTTCAGTAAATCTTAAACTATAGGTCATCCCAATCCACTTCTATACGAGGCTGTTGCTCCCTCGCACGCACAAGGGCAGCAAGTTCTGCATCTTCCAGCCGCTCAATCATTGCCTCATACGCTTCCGCGGGAACCGCATAAAACACCGCTTTGTTCCTGTTTAAAACAGCAACAGTTTCCCCATCTGATTCGTCGACAACAACCATCGGATTACGCTTAAGCTCTGTAATACCAATAGTCACTGAAGACAAGACGGCACTTACCTTTCTCATCTCCGCTACTCCTCTTCCTGACTACGCTTATCACACCAGCCTAGTCAGTCCATCATGGTTTTTTGCTCCTTAACTGATCAGGCTTCCTTGACCAAACCAGCTACCCTCTCTTAGTTCAATATAGCACACTTAAATGACCATATAAAGATGCTTTATGTATTGGTAATATTCATAACCACTATCCCTATAAAAGAACATTTTATGCCCTATACAGGGTGGGGCTTTTTTAGTTATGTTTAGATTAACTCCGCGTCAAATTCACCTACATACCGATAAACTATACCCAGCATCTTTTGCTCCACTGGAACAACCACTCCTTCATCCACCAGCACATGAAACACTTCTTTCCATTCTTCCAGTTCATCTGGCTTAGCCCAAACCATCACACCAAAAAAAGTGAATGTCTCTGTAAGACACTCATTATTTAAATGTTCTATTAACGTTTTTCTCGACATAGTTAAATCCCTGTAACGCCTGATTCCAAGGCATAGATAAAGCCATTTTCCTTGCGAGACATCCAAGACGCTTTATCTGCAATGAACGAACGCTCACCGATAGCGAAGTGAATACAGCTGCTGCTGCGTTTAGTGATTTTTGGCTTCCCTGGCACCTTCATAACAACACTGGCTTTGGGATGCTCACCGGCAGGGGAGAAGGTAATCACTCGCTTGATAATGGTAATCGGCACATTCTTCTTAACTGGTTTACTGTCTTTTCCTGGCTCACCTGCAGCTGCAATTTCAATACACTTCTGCATAGCATCAATGAGGTTGTCACGTGCTATATGGGCAGTGAACGTTCCATCGCCATTATCGACACCTGGGGCGTAACCACCACCGTATTGGGTGGAGTCGTGTATCGAGATAGATGGATTGCTGATCAACACATATTTACCTGTGTCCAAGGGGGACGTGCTGGCGGGTGTAAAGCTAAATTGTTCTTCAAGTTCTTTCATTAATTCTCCACTAACTCACTATGGCTGAATACCAGATTTAAGGTTATCCCAGCTTTGTGATCACGCAAGTATGAACAGGAGGCCAAGAGATGCTGTAAAAAGCGGATTATGTTATTATTAAGTCATTGATTCTGCGTACTTGATTACTCAAGTACCTGAAGTGCCACAGCTGCTTTAACGCTGTGCTCAACGGATACTGACTACGGTTGGTATCTTACATAATGTTGCTGCTTCTACGGACGCAGTTAACCTCAACCCTGAAGGGAGAATTCCCTTCAGGGGGCATTCTCCCTTTTTTATTTTCGGAGAATGTCTATGAGGAAAGACGCAGGTGAAGCTTCCATTAAGGTAGGCACCAATGTCATTACTGCAGGTTTCATCGGGTTAGCATTTGCTAATAGTGGTGAATCACTGGCTAGCGCTTTCATTGCTATATTGTTGGGAGGCGTTTTGATTTACTATGGTATTAAGTTTAGAGACGGAGGAAATGAATGATGACTATTTTAGAATACATAAAGCCGGAATTAGTAATAGGTGCTGTTCTAATTTTAGCGTTTTTCATTTGCCTTGGTAACTATGCAACCAGAGTAGATGAGAAGCGTAAGCACAAAGACAAACATAGTGACAGAACCGCATAAGAGCTAATTCCTACTGGGATTTAGTAAAGCCTCTACCTTCTTCGGGTAGGGGCTTTTTTATTAGCAAGTAATAGCTCCAGCTATCATAAAATGCTGTACTCAAGGCATATCAAGGCTTTTAAGGAATATCTTGGATTAAAGGATTTAGAATGAGAGAAAGCAACCCTGAAATCATTTATCGATATCAAGCATTCAATGCCCTTTCCCTTGATGCCTTATGCCATGACCAGCTATATTTTTCCGATCCTACAAATTTTAATGACCCACTGGACTGTAATCCAGCTGTAGAGCGAGACTCAGATAGAGAAACATTAAGACAAATACTAAGCTCATTAATACAGAAAAGAGTCGAAAAAGAAGTAACAAACTCTCTTCAAGCAACCAATCTCACCGATAAAATTAGTAACTCACGTGCTAAAGAACAAGCACAGCAGTCATCCGAAAATGAACTAAGAAGGATTGAGCATTACGCTACTAATCCGGACTACACTTGCTCGGTTGAAGAGGCGGAATGTGGGATGTTTCACCATGGAATACATAGCGAACTTTTAAAGCAAAATAACCGTGGTATATGCTGCTTTTCAGCTGAGTACTCTAACCCCATACTCTGGAGTCATTATGGTGACCAGCATAAAGGGTTTTGTGTGGGTTATTCATTAAATAGAAACCCTGAACCATCACTTCATAAAGTGCTTTATGGAGGTGCAAGAACAATCAAGACCAGTCTAATTGCTAAAGCAGTTTTACATCATGATATACAAGCTCAGAAAGCCTTAGATCAAAACACACTCTTACGTAAAGCTGAACCTTGGCAATATGAACAAGAGTGGCGATTAATAGGAGAAGTAGGCATACAAGATTCTCCTCTATGTTTAGTGGAAATTATCTTTGGTCTACGATGCTCGTTATCTGTCATTCATGCTGTTATGAATGCACTTAAACCCCGTGACATTTCGTTTTATCAAATGAGCTTAATAGGGGATAGCTTTGAACTAAGACGCTCGGATATAGAAGACTGCGGCCAATTACCTTTAACAGCTCGTTCAGGAATTGAAATATTCGGACCTTGTGATGATTAATTAGTCTCAATTACGGCCAGTATATGCCAGGCAAATAAAGACTAGAAAATGATTAAAAGAAAATGGTTTGGTGGGATTGAAAGGAATCTGAGCTTTGTTAATGAAGTCTCTGCTGGAATTGGTCTGGTCACTGGCTATGTCCTGTTTGGACTTTATTGGCTTAGTACACCTATTACGACAGTAGAAGTGACCACACAGACAGTAGCTTATGAAGAAAGAGTTATTGGTTATATTCCAGAGCCAACAAGGCTTGAAAGCATCTCTGATCTGGGTTCTTTAAATCGTACAGTCCCGGTGACCGCTAAATTCCCGATTCTAAATGAACAGGGTAGACCCGCTTTGAGTGAAGAGGTTGTCACTTTTGAGGGTAAAGGCACACCCATGATCTATGTTGAGCAAAAAGAAATTGTGATACCTAAACTCGCATCAGATGATGTCAAACTGGTATCTCCACACAGCTCTAGTAACTATGCCAGGTTCTACCTGGAAACGATTCTACAAGGCACTGGCTATTATTATGAAGATAAGCGGGTAGCATTTGATGGAGCCATGTCAGCAGATATATTTGCTGTAAGGATCGGAACCTTGTTTGCTCTACTCTCATTAGTGCTGCTAATGATTAAGGTTAAGGCGATATCTCGCTCAGTTAACTTTCTCAAGAGCCTCATGGAACCTGATAAAAGCCCAGATACTCTCGATGAAGCATCAATGAGTGAGCATTATGAAGATGCCAAAAAGTTTAAAAAACAATATGAAATGACGAAACGATCAAGAGAGGCAGAATACTTTGAGAGGATAGGCGAATCAGCTGAAGTTGCCTATGCAAACATACTGATCTTTATTGACAAAGCAGAGTTGTTTCTAAGAACGGAACAAGATAATAACGAATATGTTGTGTGCAGAGATAAATCGGTTTATATAGACCCGCCTGTTTACTGTGATATCCCGACTGTTGACCGTAAAACCTATATGGGAATCACAGCAGATCCACTGGATGTGAAGAGATGTACATTGGAAGAAGCAGAATTCTTTGCAAACTATCTTAAAAACGTAGAGGGTGCCTTATCCATTGAGCCAGTGAGACTGGTTAAAGCTATTCGTAATGCACTTAGAATAAATCTTATACTTCGTAAGAAATTAGAATTCTATTTAAGGAATAAAGGGATAATCTGATTTTAAGAACGGGTCTGCTTAATTCTAGGATCAATGGGATAAGGTATAGGCCCAATAATATTGAGCTTGTTTAAATTTGGATGATAAGGATTGATGATGTAGTTTGGTGTATCGCTAACGATAGTGCTTGGCACCTGTAGAATAAGAGAATCTGCTTGTTTTACCCACTGATCACCGATTACTTTAGTCGATTCCGCTGCTGGGTCACTCTGCCAATCTTCAGGCAAACTATCGAGCGAAAGCTCTAATACAAGACTTTGATCGAAGCTTACCTCAAACAATGAATAGTGCTCTAACAGTCTTTCAGATTCAACATGAACAACAACTTCTAAGATTGCCAAAGACTGAGTACCAGCTGTGTAAACTATTGGAGTCCCAATAGAATTCCATCTTCCTCCAAACTTTCTAGAACCTTCTCCAGTAAATGCTGCAGGAACTTTAATACCGTTGATCACCTCTGTTTTTGAAGCTAATTGATTTTGAATAATTCGGACAGCAGTAATGTCTGTCATGAAAAGACACCATGCTCAATTCTACCCAGTAAGTCTTTAACCTCTTTCGCTCCTAATTCTGTATCAGCCAGTTTCAGAGGCGTTTCACCTCCCAATGCTTTTTTGGGAGTTTTGAGCCAATGCTGTGCATCTTCATTACTATGCAGCACTTCGGTTGCTCTAGCCATGAGATCAGCAAGTCGGTAAACGCGTTCCGTTTCATCGGCGTGAAGCACACCTTCACGCTTTCTTCTGGTAAATGTTCTTGCTGAAATATTGACTATCTCATTCATTTCATTCACGCCAATGCTTAGTCTATCGGCCAGTGCATATAGCGAAGAAACTGCTACACCTCGTCTTATTTGCTGAATAAGTTGCAGTTTATTATTGGTAGAAAATCCAACACTTATCATTATTTCTTCGGGAGTTGGCAGTGGCGTTGAGTATTTTGTAACATGAGCAGGCTTAACTCTTCTCCCAGCTTTAGGCTTCATTTCAATTTCAATATATTTTTCTGACATAAATTTCCCCTTTGGCTGTATGCCATCTGGCCTATATTATAGCGCCATATGGCAAATGGTGAAATATTTAGATGACATAGAGCTACATAGCATTCCCTGATCGTCGTTGCTGGACACATTAAAATAATTAATCTGGTGAATCATTAGTTTGACGAAACTATCTGGATCGTCCACTGGAATTTGTTTGATACTTGATTTAAAAGCTGTTGATGTAAGTAGTTAAGCCCAATACAGCCCAAAATAATTGGCAAAAGAGCTAAGGATAATTGTTTAGCCCCTCTAGGATACCAACCTAGAACAAATACAATCCCTAGGGGCTCTACCCCGATTTTGCGGACACTTCAAAGAAGCCTGATAATGGGCAAAAGGAATGTTTATGTCGAAGAGAAGAAAATACAGTCCAGAGTTCAAACGTGGTGCTGTTGAATAAACCCGGCAGCCAGGTTTAGCTGTGCCCAGATTGCTCAAAAACTGAGGCTTGCTCCAAATCTGCTAACGAGATGGCGACGTGAAGCAGATCAGAATGGCCAGCAGGCCTTTAATGGTACAGGTAGTCCCAGAGATGAAGAAGTTGCCCTTCTTAAACGTGAACTGGCGCGAGTGAAGAAGGAACGGTATTTTTTACGCGAAGCGGCGACGTTCTTTGCCAGGGAGTCGTCCTGAAGTATCAGGCGATCCAACGGTGTCGCGTCGAGTTTCCCGTACGCTTAATGTGTCGTTGTCTGGAGGTTTCCGCTAGCGGTTATTACGGCTGGGAAGCACGTTTACCGAGTGACCGACAGAATGATAACAATCGATTGCTGACGCGCATTCGTGAACTTCATACATATAGTGGCGGTATTTTGGGTGCACCGCGAATGCATGAAGATCTGACAATTGAAGGTGAAACAGCCAGCAAAAATCGGGTTGCACGTTTAATGACGGTTGCCGGACTTCAGGGATGGCCGAGAAAAAAGAAACGTGGACAGAAGAAACCGCCATTATTAACACCGCCTGGTGTTAATAATTTGTTGGAGCGAGACTTCATGGCTCTGGAACCAGAGACTAAGTGGGTCACCGACATCACTGAAATCAAAACAGGCGAAGGCAAGCTATATTTGTGTGTTGTACTCGATCTGTTCAGCAAGCTGGTGATTGGCTGGTCAATGCATCACCGGCAAGATCGACAGATGGTATTACGCGCCGTTGAAATGGCTGTTTGGCAACGCCAGGGAAGTGGGCCTGTTATTTTACATTCTGATAGAGGCAGTCTATTCAGAAGCGGCGATTACCAGCGATTGCTTAGTAAAAATACATTGATGAGTGCGGTCGGTCATTGTGGCGATAATGCTGCCTGTGAAGGCTTTTTTGGTGTACTCAAAAGAGAACGGACAAACCGAATGCGTTACCCAACCTTGGATTCTGCCAAAGCTGATTTATTTGACTATATTGAGCGTTTTCATAATCCTCGGATGAGACGAAGAGTTGCTAAGTACGATATGAAGTTATCAACCGTTTTTAAACCGTCCGTGGAAACGAGGTAGAACCCGAATTACATACTGCAATGTCTTGGGGACGCATTTGTGCTTAAACACTGACCACTATGAACAATTAAAGCTATTGCCAATATTCATAAAATTAAGGTGAACCATGTTTAACATATTGATGCATCGCACATATCGGCACCTGTTTTTCGCACAGGTTGTTGCCTTGTTGGGAACCGGCTTGGCAACTGTTGCACTTACTCTTATGGCGTTTGATCTGGCCGGTAATGATGCCGGCCAGGTGCTGGGCACGGCAATGGCCATCAAGATGATCGCTTATGTATTGATCGCACCGCTTGCTTCGGCGTTAGCGGAAAGCGTCCCACGCCGGGCGATGCTGGTGTCGTTGGATATTGTTCGTGCTGTAACAGCGCTTGCATTGCCTTTTGTTACCGAAGTCTGGGAGGTGTATGTGCTGATCGCAGTACTTCAATCTGCTTCTGCAGCATTTACCCCAACCTTTCAGTCGATTATCCCGGATACGCTTCCGGATGAAGATGATTACACCAAGGCTCTATCGCTGTCCCGCCTTGCATATGATTTGGAAAACCTCATTAGCCCGGTTCTGGCAGCAGTTTTCTTGCTGGTTACAAGTTGGCATGGGCTATTCTCGGGAACCGTTATTGGCTTCATCGCCTCAGCGTTGCTTGTAGTCTCTGTAGCTATTCCATCAGGTGTCAAACCGGAGAAGCATCGCAGCGTTTATGAGCGTGCCCGGCGCGGATTCAAAATCTTTGCTGCAACGCCCCGGTTAAAGGGACTAATGGCGTTAAACTTTGTTGTCAGCTTGGCCGGTGCCATGGTGATCGTTAACACTGTGGTACTGGTGAAGGGCCACTTCGGCCTGACAGATCAGCATACGGCAATGGCCTTTGCGGCATTTGGTGGAGGTTCAATGTTGGCGGCGTTGACTTTACCTGCTTTGCTCAAGCGATGGCAGGATCGTCGGGTCATGTTAACGGGAGCGGGTATCCTCATTTCAGGAATGCTTTTGGCCATCGCTATAGACAGCTTTGAATGGCTGATCCCGGTCTGGGCTTTGCTTGGCATTGGCTCTTCGGCTGTACAGACACCCGTCGGCAGATTGTTAATAAAATCATCCATTGGGGTGGACCGACCCGCACTTTTTGCTGCCCAGTTCTCCTTATCCCATGCCGGTTGGCTCGTTGCCTATCCGCTGGCTGGCTGGCTTGGATCGATTGCCGGTTTGAAGATAACTTTGGTTGTGCTTGCCAGCCTTGCATTGATTGCGCTCATTTCAGCAATCAGGTTATGGCCATTAAATGACTCTAAAAAGTTCATACATAGACATGATGATCTAGCTGATAACCACCCGCACATAGCATTATCTGGGCGACAGCATATTCATCATTATGTAATAGACAATCTGCATCCTAAATAGCCATGTCAACCCAGTGTCCGTTTTAAAATGGAGCTATTACAGTAAGTTTCTAAAACTTTCATAAGAAGGATATTAGCCGATGATACTTTCTGAAAGAAAATGAGCGGAGAAACCTAGTCAATGTTTCGATTGAAGGATTATCCAGTCGTACCAGTACTCTTTTCCCAGATTTAGTAAAGCGAATGGCGTTGGAAACTAGGTTAGATATTGCTCTGCGCAATATGGCTTTATCGCCATGAATTGGTCATGCTTGACCAGCTATGGTTAGTGCGACTTTGTGGTCTTCTGCTAGCGCTTCAAAAAAACCAAACAACGCTTTGACTTCATCGGATAAATCCAGCGGTGTTTGTTCCAGCTTGACTAAA
>TARA_R100000501_G_scaffold18390_1_pt1 | contig 47995 bp, 49 predicted proteins | sample TARA_R100000501 | Tara Oceans TARA_R100000501 (sample SAMEA2620120) | marine metagenome | biome: marine biome (ENVO:00000447); feature: mesopelagic zone (ENVO:00000213) & marine oxygen minimum zone (ENVO:01000065); material: "saline water (ENVO:00002010), including plankton... | reverse complement strand
TCCTCGTGCCTTGATTGACGCTTTTTCAGCTCACAACAGAGGCGGCTTTGAAAGATCAATAGACCCTAAGGCTGGGGAGTATTAAAGATTTTTACGATCTGTCCATTTTTAATCACTACATGGGTTTCCTGATCTTCCACCATGCGATATAGCCATTTTTCAAAATAATCATTTTCTACGTCAGAATCGGCTACTTTTCTTAGCACCGGGCGGGTATGTTTGCTGATAAAAGCCGGTTCCCAGAATTGACCACAAATTGCTTTAATATCATCAGTTCTCATACCGATTTTGATACTGTTTGAGCCGCACGCCATGGTTTCTTCATGGGATGATGCACTGCCAGCAAAAATATTGGCAGAAAGCAGTAGTGTCGCCACTGATACTAACAAGGTTGATAAACGCATAACGATCCTCACAAAACGGTCATTGATTCACTAATTTCGGGACAATATGCGACCTTAATGCATTGCTCGTCAACCCATCTGCTTTCCAATCGTTCAAAAAGGCCTATTTATTCACTATTTTATTCGTAGTTCCGTTCAATAAATGTGTTTTTCTTTGCAGGATGATTTGAATTTTGACTGCAACAGATGTTTATACTGCGGGTTAAACACTTAACCGGAATGTTATAGCGATGTCGCCCAAACCTATTTATATCACCTACGCTGGTCCGACCCTACTGGCGACTTCATTGCTTAATAAAGGCACTGCGTTCAGCGAAACGGAACGGCAGCAATTTAATCTCAAAGGTTTGATACCTCAGCGATTTGAAACGATCGAACAACAAGCTGAACGTGCCTATCAGCAATATTCCAGTTTTATAGAACCAATAAACAAACACATCTATCTGCGTACCATTCAGGACAATAACGAAACCTTGTTCTATTACCTGCTGGAACATCATCTGCAGGAAATGATGCCGATAATTTATACACCCACCGTAGGCGATGCCTGTGAGCGGTTTTCGCAAATTTATCGTCGGGCCAGAGGATTGTTTATCTCTTATCCCGACCGCCATCACATTGATGAGATTCTGCTTAATGCCACCAAACGCAATGTAAAAGTCATTGTGGTAACCGATGGCAGCCGTATTCTTGGCTTGGGTGATCAGGGCGTTGGTGGTATGGGTATTCCCATTGGCAAGCTTTCTTTATATACCGTCTGTGGAGGCATCAGCCCGGCCTATACTCTGCCCATCATGCTAGATGTCGGAACAGATAATGCTGATTTATTGGATAACCCTCAATATATTGGCTGGCAACATCCACGTATTGATGCTCAGCAATATGATGAATTTATTGATTTATTTATTAGCGCTATCAAAAAGCGCTGGCCCAATGCGCTGTTACAGTTTGAAGATTTTGAACAACGCAAAGCATTACCGTTGTTAACTCGCTATCGTGATGAACTTTGCTGTTTTAACGATGATATTCAAGGCACGGCTGCAGTGACCGTGGGTTCATTATTGGCCGCTTGTCGTGCCAAACAGCAAACGCTTTCCGAGCAAACTATTGTCTTTGTCGGAGCGGGATCTGCAGGTTGTGGTATAGCGGAACAAATTGTGTCGCAAATGATGACTGAAGGCACCAGCGAAATGGATGCCCGCAAACGCATTTTTATGATTGATCGACCGGGACTTCTCACCCAATCATTGCCTGGATTACCGGCTTTTCAACAAAAACTGGCTCAGCTGGATCTGGTGTGTGCTACCTGGAATATTTCGGGTATCAATGCCAATTTAGCTGAGGTCATTGATAACGCAAAACCGACGGTGTTGATTGGTGTTTCCGGTCAGGCGGGAATATTTACTGAAGCAATAATTAAATCCATGTATTCACATTGTCCAAAACCGATCATCTTCCCGTTAAGCAATCCATCCAAACAGATAGAAGCCCACCCACAAGAGATTATTGAATGGACAGAAGGTAATGCACTTATTGCTACTGGTAGCCCCTTCACGCCCATTGTGTATGAAGGAAGTTTTTATCCTATTGCCCAATGCAATAACAGTTACATTTTCCCGGGTCTCGGCCTTGCTGTTGTGGCTGCCGGAATAGAACGTATTACCGATGATATGTTGATGACCGCAAGCGAGGTGCTGGCTGGGGCTTCACCAATGACTACCCCAGGTAACCAGGAACTTCTCCCACCACTTACCGATTCGGCAACACTCAGTAAAAAGATTGCCTTTGAAGTGGCTAAACTCGCTCAGCAAAAAAAACTTGCCCCAGAAATGACTGATAGCGCTTTATTACAGGCGATTGAAGATAATTTCTGGTTACCACGTTATCGTGAGTATCAACGGGTAAATGTCTAAACTGTAAACATAAAAAAACGGCTTGCAGTGAGTAACTGCAAGCCGTTTTTAAATAGCCAGTGATTGGATTAGAAATCCATCGTCGCGCTTAACGTAACAGTGCGAGGAGCTCCTAATACAAGATATCCTGTACCGACTGTTCCATTAGCACCTACATATCCACCTGCCGAAGCCCAGTAGTCTCTATCAAAAACATTATTCACTCTGGCGCGTAATGTGAGATCTTTACCATTTACCTGCATTAAATATCTTGCACCGATATCCACCCTGGTCCAGCTTGGTAATTTCAGTTCATTAGCAGAATCCGCATAATTAGATCCCGTGTAGATAACTCGACTATCAAGTGCTAAACCACTGATCTGGGGTACTTCCCATTCAACTCCCATATTTGCCTGATATTCCGGGATGCCTACAACACGGTTGCCATCTAAGTCGTCAGAACCCGTTTTATCCTGTTGGGCATCCAACCAGGTCACACCGCCAAGTAACTTAATATCATCCGTTAATAAACCAAACGTGGTTAACTCAATACCCTGATGGTTATTCTCGCCTGAAGTCTCAAATACTGGATTGGCAGGATCTGAAGTATCAGTAAAAGAACGCGGCATATCAGTGGTGAAATATGCCAGTCCCCAACCTAAATAATCAGAGTCATATTTCAATCCGATTTCTTTTTGCTCTGCAATGTACGGAGACTGCGCCTCTCCACCATTAACCAAGTCTGTTCCAGCAAATTTGAGTGGTGCTGTTTCACCTTGGCGTAGACTTTCGATGTAATTTCCATATAGAGACAATTGAGGTGTTAACTTGTAAACCACGCCTACTACAGGAGTATTTTTTGTTTCTTTATAGTCAGTGGTTTTACTGCCCGTGATGAAATCATAATTTTTTACTTCGATCGTCTGCCTGCGAATTCCCAATGTTAATAGTAATTTCTCGTCATAGAACGACAACGTATCGCCAATTGCATAGCTTTGGAGTTGAACAGAATTGGTCAATCTTGGCTCCAGACCTGCATTGCTCTCGAACCCAATTGGTGGTTGTTCCACATTAAATGGGTTATACAAATTGGTGTCGAAAGTTGCTCCCGTACCATAAGCATTTTTTGAGTCCAATTCAAAAAAGGAAGCAGAAATAACCCACTCATGCCCCACATTTCCGGTATTAAATAATCCTTGAAGACCTAATTCACCCGTATCAACTTCATCTTTTCGTACATTATCAAAACGAAAGGCACTTCCTTGACCAGTATTCGCATCTGATACTCGAATATTTCCCAGAGAGTTTTCTTCGTCTGTACGACGTAATCCATATGCAGCCCATGCTGTTGTCGTTTCAGTCAGATCATACTCACCACGCATAGTTCCGAACCAGTCTTGCTCATCAGAATATGACCATGGTTGAGCCCAGTTGCTATCAGAATCTGGGGCAGAAGGAATCCGATCAACCCCTTGTAAAGTTACGTTGGTGCGCGTTTCATCAAGTTGATTATCCTGATAACCAACATCCGCTGATAAGCGGGCTCTGTCCCCTCTCCAATCCAGGCCAACAGAAAACAAACCTAATTGTGTTTCTTCATCATCAATTGCTGTGCCACCATCACGGTAAGCAGTATTCACCCGTACACCGAACTGCTTTTCTTCACCAAAACGTCTGGCAATATCGGCCGATACCAATCCCTGCTGCCCATGTTCTGTCCCCACAGTTATTCGATTCAAAGGCTCATTGGGCGCACGTTTTGGCAGTAGATTAACATTACCACCTATGCCGCCACCGCTTGGCGAAGCACCAGTTAGAAATGATGAAGCTCCACGCAAAAGCTCTACCCTTTCAAACAGTTCTGTAGCTATATACTGACGAGGTAACAGTGAATAAAGCCCGTTATAAGCAATATCATCTGAACTCAAAACAAAGCCACGAATAAAATACGATTCCTGGAAATTGCCAAAGCCTCTTGCTACACGCACCGATGGATCATTTAGTAAAACATCCCCTACACTGCGAGCTTGACGGTCTTGGATAAACTCATTTGTATAAGCCGTGATACTGAAAGGGCTATCCAAATGATCCAGCGTTCCGAGTATCCCAGCCCTGCCACCTACCGCTACTTGACCTCCACTATGAGCAGGAGACAACCCTTCAGCCGAAGCATCCGCACTGGCTGTGACCGTAATCGATTCCAGTTCTGCCGAATCCGTTTCGCTTTCAGCAGCGGATACAGTTTGTGAAGCTAATAAGGCTAAGCCAATCGATATCGCTAGCGGCGATAATTTGATACACATGAAACTTCTCCGGGGAAGAAAAGGAAAAAATCATATGCTACGCATCGAACAGATTAATGTAAATACAAATCGTTGTTATTTAGATGCAAATAACACGTGCAAATTTAAGTATGAAAGATACAGTTCAACTTAACCCTTTCAGTTTTGCTATTATTTGCCAGTCAAATACTGACATGTCGCTGTGTAAACGCGCATGGCTGACAAAAAGAAGCAATGGTTCTGTCGCATGACAGCCATGATTGACCCTCTTATATATTCAGGATTTTTATGCCAGAGATTATTATTGAAAAAAACCCAAGTGAAGCACGCTTAAAAGAACTGGGCGTTGCCGGTTGGGAAATTTGGGATTGCCCGGTCACCGAATTCCGTTTGGATTTTGATGAAACCGAAAAAGCTTACATTCTTGAAGGTGAAATTGTCGTCACTCCAGACGGCGGCGAGCCAGTCACAATCGTTCCAGGTGATTATGCGATTTTCCCAACAGGCTTGAAAAGCATGTGGCAAGTTACCAAACAGCTGAAAAAACATTACAGCTACGATTAATCAGTAACATTTAAGGGCATCTTCGGATGCCTTTTTTACTTTTGCAATACGTACAACTTTTCGCCACGCTATGTGTCAGTAAACACTGAATACTTTTAACAAGGGAGATTTTATGAAAGTCGTCGCTTTTGCAGCCAGCAATAGTAAACACTCTATCAATAAGCAATTAGTCACTTATGCAGCGAGTCTGCTTGAGAATGCTGATGTAGAAGTGCTGGATTTGAATGATTATGAACTCCCACTGTTTAGCGTTGATATTGAAAAAGAAATTGGTCAACCCGCATTGGCTCAAGCCTTTCTGGATAAACTGGGCAACGCTGATGCCTTGGTTATTTCACTGGCCGAACATAACGGAAATTATTCGGCGGCATGGAAAAACCTGTTTGACTGGTGCACACGAATCGAACAAAAAGTCTTTCAGAAAAAACCCACTATCCTGCTCTCAACCTCTCCGGGTGAGCGCGGTGGGGCAACAGTTATGGAAATTGCCCTCAACTCAATGCCCCGCTTTGCTGCCGAGATAAAAGGGAATATGTCGCTCCCCTCTTTTTATGATAATTTTGATACTGATAACGGAAAAGTGATTAACACTGAATTTGACAAGCAGTTACATAAGACTATGCATCAACTGCCTCAATAATTGATTGTCATAATTTAGAAATATAGTTGTAGTAATGTGGAAATGTTTATCTATATGCTTTTCGATTGATTCATTCTTCTAAGGATCTCACATGAACGACTCGGTAGCTTTGTTGGATTTAAAGAAAAAGGCTCAAAAACAGCTTTATAAAATCAGTGAAGAAACTTCGGTAAATAGTGGGAGAGCCAAGGCTTTATTACTTTTATCTGAAGGGGCGACTCAAGAAGAAGCGGCTAAAAAAACAGCATTGAGTTTAGGTCAGATTCGCTACTGGCTGGGACGCTACCGGGCAAATGGAATTGATTGTTTTCCTGTGGCTGTTGATACCAAGCCCAAGAAAGAGAAAAAAGACAAACCCAAAAAAGCAAAAAAAGCTGACAAGAAAGCTAAAGATAAACCCAAAAAATCAGAAAAGAATAAAAAGAAAAGTAAAAAAACCAAGTCTAAATAATTATTCACATCCAGCCGCAGTTGCCGAGTCCCAATGAAATCGGGCGGCTGGAACCTTTGAATAGTGTTCATCACCACGCTTTTCACTATTATTTAAGCAATCTCTACTATATTCCCCGCTCTGCTAAACGATAATTAAAATTATCCAGCGCTCTGGCGTTTTCTAGTGCCTGTTTTTTTTGTACCAAATAATTCTAAAAAATATAGCCTAATGCAACGTTACTTTGTCTCAGCTGATAACTGGATATTTTTTGTTAAAGATCCGTCATGAATTGTCGACAACAAGACTGAACAATAGCGCTAAATAAAAAAAGTTGGCAATACCAAGTTGCGATCTTTAAGGACAATTCAATGAACATGCATAGCATACGTACCAAAAGCTCTTTACCGGTAATGGTGATGGGGTTAACCATTATTATCGTCATCTCGATGTTCTGGTGGATGATGTCCTTACAGAATAATCTGATTGAAATTCAGTCGCGCAGCTTTATGCCTGCCAGTGAAGTCATTCTTAATGCTGACCGGGATCTGTACCAGGCCAAACTAGCCCAACTCAACATCCTTTCGGGTCAAAGCAACGCAGCCGATGAAGAAGAAATAAATCGCCAGGAAAATATCCAACAGGTGGCGGCACGTTACGCTGAATACAGGGAATACTTGAAAGAATTTCCTGAAATATCCGGTGACCCGGCGGTGTTTAATCAGGCCTATCAAGAATGGGTAGCCTCCTCGGATGCGCTGGTCCAAGCCTACAACAATGGGCTTTCTTTAAATCTCCTTAAGCAAACTGAAGATCAGGAGTTTGCTGAATTACGAGATATTCTGGATAAGTCCGGCGAGGCAGTGATTAGTGGTTTTGAGGTCATTGAAAAGCAACTTGCTGCTGATATCCGCACTAAAATGACGATCACATTTATTGCTGTCGCGATCGTTTTGATAATCGCGATGATTTTCAGTTATCTCATTCCAAAAAAACTGACTAACGACATCAATTATTTGGTAAAACGGATTAATGAAATTGCCTCAGGTGATGGCGATCTCACCGCTAGAATTGATGTGTCGTCTAAAGATGAATTCGGTAATCTTGCTCAGGCGTTTAATGTTTTTGTCTCTAACCTGCAGGATTTAATCAAAAATATTCTGTCCCAGGTTGCCAACCTCGGCAATCTCACTGCCAGCCTGTCGGATGCATCAGTTCATACCAAAGATATTAACGATAAACTGAATTTATCGACAGAATCCATTGTAAGTGCTGTTCATGAAATGACGCTGGCCAACAAGGAAATGGCACAAGTTGCAACCAATTCCGCTTCTGAGGCCGATCAAACCGCTGGTTTAGCTGATCGCGGTATGGCCGTAGTCAGAACGTCGAATGAAAAAATCGCCGCATTGATTCGCAATATGGATTTGGTATTGAACTCCTCTCAGGAGCTTGAAACCAACTCCAACAATATCGTTACCGTTTTGGAAGTTATTCGTGGCGTGGCCGAACAAACTAATTTGCTGGCACTGAATGCCGCGATTGAAGCCGCTCGGGCAGGTGAACATGGACGAGGTTTTGCTGTCGTGGCTGATGAGGTCAGAACTCTGGCAACCCGAACTCAGCAAAGTACCAATGATATAGATGAAATTATCCAGAAATTACAATTGTCTGTCGGCGCATCTTCAAAGGCTATTTCTGAAGGTAAGGTAAATGCTGATGAAACAGCAAATACCTTTGTTGAAGCCGATAAAGTTTTCCATGAAATTCAGCAGTCCTCTAACCGGGTAAATGATATGGCGACCCAAACAGCTCAGGCAACTGAAGAGCAGACCTGTGTCGCTGAAGAAATCAGTAAAAACCTGCACGGTCTAAACCAACAGACAGAAGCTGCCAGTGAAGTAGCTGAAACGGGTGAAGAGTTATCACAGGAAATCAGACGTTTTTCTGAAAGCATGAAACAAATGATGAGCCGCTTTAAAGTTTAGTGTTAGTCGGGAGTGGGTCGAAGACCGCACTGTTCCAGCAAATCCTGCCAGGCTTCAGTGTGTTCTTTGATACGTTGTTGATATAGCGTCCAGATATTCTGCTTATTATCCACATTTAACGTTTGTTGATAATACGCATTAAACGTCTGCGGCATGACCTCTTTTTGCATCTGTGCCAGTCTGGCTAAGGGCTGAAACAGCTGATCAGCCCCACTGTTTACAGCAGACATATAGGGTTGGACTTTTTCAATATAAACCTTGAAAAACATCGATTCCAGAATCTTTGCCTGAGTATTCAGTCTTCCCTGTACACATAGTGGTTTTTGCTCAATGCGTTGCTTCAGAATCTGAGTTCCATCATCCAGCCGACTTATCAGTAATCTCGCACTATTCTGTAATTGCCCTGCCCGGCTTCCATATTGCCAACGTTGTTGAATCTCGCCCATATACTCAAGATCCTGTTCATACTGACCTTGAAGCAGTCGCTGAACCCGTTTGTTTACATAAACAATATCCTGACTATAGCTGCTGATTTCGTATTGGCTTTGCTCAGGATCATAAAGTCCTGATGACAAACTCATTAGCTGCGCGATTTCATCCGTTCCCCAGGTGGCATTCCAAATCACACGTGGTAAATACTGTTTTTTTATTTCAATGACTTGCGCCAGCTTTGTTCTTAATGAGTCACTTTTAATCTCGACCAGACATTGTTGTGACGCTTCTATAAACCGTAATTCGTAACGTAAATTATTTAAAGGCTGCATCACTCGTCCCAGTATCGAGTTTTTCTCTCCCACCACAAATTGCAGTTCACAGCCATATAAAGACAAAAAGTCCAACATATTGATATCGTGTTCGGGTATGGATAATCGACGCTCTCGTGGTCGGGGAATTCGCTCTATATCAATCAGATCTGAATAGACCGGTTCCACATCCAAAACATTGGCTAACCGCTTCACATATTCATCCATCATGGTTTCCGGTTTTGCCAACGGGTCGCAGGCACCAAGCAACAACACAAGGCTGAACAGAACTAAAATTCGAGATGGAATATTCATTAATATGGCTGGTCGAAAGGGTCTGAAAATCAGAGAATTGACTGTGACACTTTAAATAGGTTAAAGACTCGTTATAAATTTATTGTATGCTCCATAACAGACTAAACAAATAGGTTAGGTATCTTGACGATTACGACAGATACATCTCATCCAATGGTGAGTGATGAATATTTTCAACAATGGCAGGATCTTATTGATCTGTTAGCCGAATTCATGCAAGTGCCTGCTGCACTTCTAACACATGTAGATGAGAATAATCAGCTTGCGGTCATGGTTAAAAACCGGGCGTCGACCAACCCATATCAGAGTAATCAGAAATTCGATTTAACTGGTTCAGAAACATATTCCGAATTTGTCATTCGGGAACAGAAAACGCTGTTTGTTGCCAATGCATATGAAGATACGGCATGGAAGAACAAATATGACCCGACGCTAGGTATGATTAATTACCTGGGTGTGCCTGTCACCTGGCCGAATGGTGACCCGTTTGGCACATTATGTGTTCTCGACACAAAAACGCATTATTACAGCGAGTTACAACTCAAAATGATGGTGCAGTTACGCAATATTTTTGAAGCCCATCTGGATATTCTGGAACAAAATCTTGAGCTGGAAGAAGTGGCCAAAACACTCGAATATCTTGCCAATACAGATGATTTAACCGGTATCTGGAATCGACGGGCTTTTATTGCTCAAGCAGAAACAGAACTGCAGCGAACTTCTCGGCATAATCGAACATTATGCCTTTTAATGTTTGATATCGATAATTTTAAACGCATCAATGATTTGCACGGACATAACACTGGCGATGAAGCCATCAAATTATTTACAGAATGCATTATGAATTCAAAGCGTGCTTACGATATTTTTGGTCGCATTGGTGGCGAAGAGTTTGCCATGATTCTTCCTGAAACCGATCTTGACTCAGCACTGGCATTAGCCGAACGGATGCGTGAATGTGTAGACCAATTGAGCCTGCCATTAGTCAGTGGTGAAAACGTGACGTTCACTGTCAGCATAGGTCTGACAGAATATGGTGAAGAAGATGATGGTATTTTTGCACTGCTCTATCGGGCGGATCGTAAACTCTATGAAGCAAAACATCAGGGCAAAAACTGCGTAGTCGCCTGATACGTGAAAGCGTTTATATCAACTTTCAAAGTTTAACTCGGTTTAGTTTGTTTAATTAATCACTTTGTCCTGGCCGAGCTAAATCCTCAGGAGCGTTAGATGGCGAAAGCCAAAAACAGATTACAGGCACTCGATGCCTTAAGAGGTATTGCCGCACTCGGCGTAGTACTGTTTCATTACCTGCCTTATTACGATGAACTTTATGGTCACACTTTCTCATCACCTGATGTGCTGGAATTTGGCCGCTATGGCGTTCACCTGTTCTTTATGCTGAGTGGATTTGTGATTTTGATGACACTGGAACGAACCGACAATGCACGTTGGTTTGGTCTGGCCAGGGCTTTTCGATTGTTACCGGCTTTATGGGTTTGTATTCTGCTGACTTTCTTTATGGTTCAAGTGCTTGGCCCGGCTGATCGCTCTGTCTCGTTCAGCACAGCATTAATAAACTTCACGCTTTTACATAGTTACCTGGATTATTCCCATGTCGATGGCGTCTATTGGAGCCTGGTGATTGAAGGTACATTTTATCTGTGGATGGCCATTTTTTTTTATGCATTGAAAAGCTGGCAGCAGCTTCGAATGGTTTTGTTTGGTTGGCTGCTTATCAGTTACATAGCGGTGATTAATCTGGAAAATCTATCCCCATCATTACTGTTTTTGACCCATGAATTATTATTTGCCATGTATGCCCCTCTGTTTATCAGTGGGATGTTGCTATACCGCTGGTACAACTCGGGGAATTTGACCGCCAGTGAGGTGCTGTTCCTCGCTGTGTCGATGAGCCATGCGCTCATTGCCTACCCCGCACCATTCAGTCTTTTTGTTTTAGGTTGTTACGCTGTTTTTGTGCTGGCAATAAGCGGTTATCTGGATTTTATTGTCAATCGGCTTACCTTATGGTTGGGCAGCCTTTCCTATTCTCTTTATCTGGTCCACCAAAATATTGGTTACGGAATCATCAATCACAGTTATGCAATTGGGTTATCAGGCGTCACCGGAGTTGCTATTGCCATTGGAGTGTCATTTCTACTGGCCATATTGATTCACCTTCACGTAGAAAAGCCTGCGATGAATTGGTTTCGCGAAAGACGTTATAAAACTGCCCCGTTAGTTGCGATGAATTAACTAAGCCAATGATTTCTGACTTATGAGTGGCTATAAGGAGTACCTGTGGAGCCAATGCAGATATATTTTGATTATTTATCAAATAGAGTTTGACCTTTACATATAATCTCTATATATTCGATTGTGCTTGCAAGTACGACAGATATTTGTTTTCAAGTTCGATGTTTCCGCTTTAATGTTAGATCCAAAGAGTACTCGTCCTGTTTTCAAAATACCCGCTCCACTTACAGCATACCCGCCCAAATTGGGCATTTTAGATTTACAAAAAATAGGATGATTTATGTCTTCAACTGGAACAGTTAAATGGTTTAACGAAGCTAAAGGCTTTGGTTTTATCGAACAAGAAAATGGCCCTGACGTTTTCGCACATTTCCGTCAAATCCAAGGTGACGGTTTCAAAACATTGACTGAAGGCCAACGTGTAACATTTGATGTTACTCAAGGTCAAAAAGGTCCACAAGCTGAAAACATCGTTCCTGCATAATTGCTACGATAACAGTTTGATTTTCACCTTCGGGTGAAACGAAAAAGCCCCGTTTTCCGGGGCTTTTTTGTATCTGCGTGTTATTAAACACTGTCAGCTTCCACAACATAACGGGCAAAACTCTGATATTTACCCCACATTTCCTGTGCCATCGCATCAGGAAACACATGAAACTGACCAGCTTTGAGACCATCAATAATAGCTTTTGCAACTGTATCAGCGGTTTCTGCAATATCACCAAACCCGGCATCTTTTGCCATATCAGTTGCTATTGGACCAGGATGCACACTCATTACTCTGGTGCCTTGTTCAGCAAACTGCTCTCGTAAGGCCTGAGTTAATGAATAGGCTGCAGCTTTAGAGGCGGCATAGCCTGAAAAGGCCGGGAATGATCTTAATGAAGCAATTGAATTGAGTTGGATAAAGGCTCCACCACCATTTGATTTCAATACCGGTGCAAAAGCCTGAGCCATATAGAGCAAACCGTTTACATTAACCGCCATCTGAGTTTGTAGGGCTTCAACCGCATGCTCATCTAACGGCATTGCCATTTGCAAAATACCTGCGTTATTTACTACCAGATCAACATCATTGGCTTTCTTGGCAGCAGAAAATATGGTTTCTGGCTTCGATAAATCCACTACAATGGCAACAAGCTGTTCGGGATATTGCGCCAATAATGCATCAGCGGTTGCGACATCACGCACGGCCAGATAAATTTTGCTGACACCCGCATGGATAAAAGCCTCGACAATCGCTTTACCAATACCCCGGTTAGCCCCTGTCACCAAGGCTATTTTACCTGTTATGTCATAGGTTTCATTCATCTAAAACACTCCCACTATTTCACATCATCAGCCCTGACATCCAAAATCATATTCAGACCAGCTTGATCCAATGCTTGTGCTCACCTACATTAGCAGTCTTTTTAGTAAATTATTCGGAACCGTAATGGATATCCAGCAAATTGAAACCCTTTTCTTTCAATCTCTGCACATCGTGATGGACTGGGCCAGTAGTCCAAAATTTTACTCTCAAATCGGACTGATAGTATTAGGCGGTCTACTGGCTTTTTCAATTGCCAGTTTTTTAAAGAGTCGCTCACCACTATTAAGACAGCTCCCCGCTTCTGGTCCTTTACTTAAATTCCGTAACAGCATTTATCGTAGTCGGGATCTTATTTTTCCGTTAATGATCATTCTGGCATTTTCGATTGCTGCAGACATCAGTCAGTTATGGATAGGCCAAAGCTGGTTAATTCAAATTTGTATGAGCTGGGCTGTCATTTATATGCTCTACAAACTGATAAATCGAGTTGTTCATAAAGCATTATTTAAAAAGCTTGCTCTCTTTCTTATTTTACCCATCGCGGTGTTACATCTTTTTGGCTGGCTGGATGCAGTTATCGTTTATCTTGAATCTCTGTCATTTGAATTAGGCAATATCAAGATTTCCGCTTATGGCATTATTCGTGTGCTGATATTCGGCTCGATTTTATTCTGGCTAGGACGTATTTCCAGTAATGCCGGGCAACAGATTATCCGTAGCCAGGAAGATCTGGATATTGGTACCCGTGAAGTATTTGCCAAACTGTTTCAGATCGCCCTGTTCTTTATCGTCTTTATTCTGCTATTGCAGATCATGGGTATTAACTTAACTGCACTGGCGGTGTTTGGTGGTGCTCTGGGTGTGGGTTTAGGTTTTGGCTTACAGTCAATTGCCTCCAACTTTATCTCTGGCATCATCCTGCTGCTCGAACGTTCTTTGAGTGTCGGCGACTACATTGAGATGGAGGATGGACGCAAAGGTATTATTCGTGAGTTGAATATGCGTTCCTCTACGCTGGAGACCTTCGACGGAAAAGATATCATGGTGCCGAACGAACAGTTCATCACCACCAGTTTTACCAACTGGACTCATAAAAATCTCAAGCAACGCTATTCCCTGGAATTTCAAGTCGCCTATAAAACCGACCTGCACTTTCTGTTTGATTTATTACGACAGGTTGTCGCCAGCCATCCTCGGGTGATAAGTGGTGACGATGTGCCCATAGAAGAACGTCCGGATGCAGAAATTGCGGGATTTGGGGACTCTGGTGTCGATATTCTGATTGAATTCTGGATGGAAGGCATCGATGATGGTGTTAACCGTGTGGGTGCCGACTTATTGTTAATGATTTGGGATGCGTTAAAACAGCATGAAATTGAAATCCCATTTCCACAACGTGAAGTTAAAATTCTTAATGCCAGTGGTGAAGCGATTCGTTGATTCAGGAAAATCCTGAGTGGCAACGGGGTAAATGCTTATTTGATTACATTAGTACAGGTGTATTATTTGAATTGTAAAAAGTAATTTCACTTTTAACAGGAGAAATCGACATGTGGACTAAACCAGAATACTCAGATATGCGTTTCGGCTTTGAAGTAACAATGTACATCTGCAACCGTTAATTTGCAGTTAAGCGAAACCTAAGAAGCCCCGACAAGTTCGGGGCTTTTTTTTGCCTATAGTTTTTATGCGTTATGCTGAGCGTGTTTGTTAAATCCTGTTAGCGGGAAGGAAAACATGATGAACCAAGACTCCGAATTGTATGAAGCTATTGTTAACACTGCTGTCAGCCTGGCTTCTCATTCTTCATGGGAGTCAGTACGGTTGTCCGAAATTGCTGCCCAACTCAATATTTCACTTGCCGATATTTATTATTGTTTTGCTGAAAAAGAACAAATCGGTGACGCCTGGTTTGATCGTGCCGATCAGAATATGCTGAAGGTGATGCAATCCAGTGTATTTGCAACATTAAATAATCAGCAAAAATTTCATCGCTTGATGATGGCATGGTTGGAACCACTTGCAATCAATCAAAAAGTAACCCGGCAAATGATTTTAAATAAACTGGAACCGGGGCATCTGCATATTCAGATTCCTGCATTGCTACGAATCAGTCGTACTGTGCAATGGCTGCGTGAAGCATCAGATCAGCACTCAACATTACCATGGCGAGCAGTGGATGAAACAGCACTAACCGGGGTGTATTTGATGACTTTTTGCTGTTGGCTTACCGATAACACTCCAATGTACGAGCGGACACGACGTTGTCTTGAGAGACAATTAAAGGTTGCTTCAGCACTCGGCTTTCTGAAATAACTGCTTCATCTGTTAGCTGGTTATTCGGCCTATTAATCGCCAGGCTATAAATAAAAAACCAATAGGCAAAATCAGCATTATCAATACAAATTCAGCCAACAAATAGATGGCCGCATTTATCCCCTGTTCTGCTTTGGTCTCAATACTTTGCAATCTGTTTTTAATGTCCAGGTTATCTTTGAATCCCTGATACCAGCCACGTTCGGAATCATCTGACTCAGGCTGAATCTCAGCGACTTCCTGCTGTGTGCTATACAAAATAGCAATGGCATCCTGTCTATCTTGCTCCAGCCAGAGCTGTAATTGATTGGAAGCGACTATAGTGACCGGAATTGCCAAACGTAATAAGGTCATGATCAACACCATCTTAAACAGCATAGAAGACCATCGGTCAGGAAGTTTCTGCCATAACAGCAGAAGTAAAACGATGGCAGCAAAACCCGCTAGTGCCCAACGCAAAATGTCAATATCACCAACTGCTAACAGGATTTTCTGAATGCCCAGCGATGCAGAAGCCACTAATAAAACGCTTGAAAACTGCTCGATCAAATCATTCAGAGGGTCCAGAATTTCGCCTGGAGTCAATGTCAGACCAACCCCCATTGGTTCGATCGATAATTCAGTGCCTTGTGCCGCTGAAATAACCGCATTTAATCCGCGGGCAATCGCATAGACGGTAAGTGTGATCCTGAGCATATGGCCTAACTGAGCCCCCGCATTTGACTCAAAAGGTATCAGCGCCAGAATCAAACACAAAAGCATTAGCAGTACAGCAATAATCTGTGTTCGATGGAATATCGTTTTCAAGAATAACTCCGTTGTCTATAGGACCGTATATCAAAATACATGTATTTGATTCTTTCCTTGTGATTTAGCTTGATACAATGCCTTATCCGCATCCGACATTAAAGCCATTTCAGACTTATACGACCTTTTGAAGCTTGCGATACCAATACTGATAGTTATCTGTAATAATTTTCCATCTGGTGCGATAAATCGGGTAGATTCCACCTCACTGCGAAAACGTTCCAGCGCCAACTCACCCTCCTCACTGCTGCACTCTGGAAGAATTACCGCAAACTCCTCGCCGCCGATCCGAGCGGGGAAGTCAATATCACGACAGTTGTCACGCAGAATGTCAGCCAGTTTCTTTAAAACGACATCCCCATAATCATGACCATAGGTATCGTTAATTAATTTGAAATCATCAATATCCCAGATAACGAGACAATAGCTTCTCCCTGTACGCACGGCTCTGGCATGTTCAGTTTTCAATCTGGGCATAAAGGCACGCCGGTTTGACAGGCAAGTTAACGGATCACGCTCAGCCGCTTTTTTCCAGGCCTGACGTGAAGCCATCGTCAGATTAATTTGGTTTTGTTGTATAGCGATAACAAATACAGCCAATGCACTGGAAAATATGTAAGCAATCAAACCGGTCAAAGTAAATTGATAATTATTTGTTAAAAACACACTGTTATCAAAAGCCATAATGCTGATAACAATCACAAAGCACAGGCTACTGAACAAGTTGATAAAAACCAGTTTCAAATAAATAGCCATCATCACCATAACTGGTAACAGCAAAAATATTAATGGCCCATAAACGGTAGCAGCCAATATTACGATTAATCCGATTATCGCTGCCCCTGACCACAGCTTATTTAATTCGCTTAGCTGCACCGCCGGGCTATGTGCAAACCCTGTAAAGACCTGATAAATCAGCAGTATCCCCAAGGCATGGGCAATTAGCAGAGTAATATAAAGGTCTATAAACTTTTCAGCTTCAATATATCCATTTAACAGCAGATTGGTGCCTATCAATAACGCTGATAACGCCGGAACAAGGACACAAAGTAACAACAGAAATTTAAGTAAATGATGGGGTCTGCTTACGCCGTAGGGCAGAAATCGACGCATAAGCAACATTCCCAAAACACTCTCCCCCCCCATGATCAATGAAGCGACAATAATATACAGCGAGTTGTGGTGAAACGTGTTTTCTACTATGAGTGGAAAATGGGCTGCAAATGTTGCCATGACAATAAACGGAAACGCACGCACTCCCCACAAAAGGCACATTACCAGCCCGATACCGGATGAAAGCGATAATAAATTGATATTGCCAGGGGGAAATGAAAACCAGGTAAGACCCAGTCGGGCAAATAAATAATAGAGCGAGGTGGTCAACAGCAGATTCAACAGACCATTGATAGTGCCGGGAAAAATCGTTGTTTTCACCCTGCCTCCCCCTTTCAAGTAATTATTCACCTTGAAAGCATCTCTATACAAAAAGCAATTCTATTTGATTGTCATAGTCTCAGAAGAAAAAGGCAAGATTTAAGAAAAGGATAAACAAGCCCTAATCATAAGGTTCATAGTTTTTATCCGGTTTATCGTCTTTTACAGCTGGGTGCTTTGAATCACGAATACCCAGATAATAAAAAACCAGTAGTAACAGATAAAAAAACAGTAGGCCATCTTCAGACGCTATACCCAATAACGCCCAGAGCGGCACCACATAAAATACTAAATTGAGCAAAACCGTTAGCGTTTTTCCCAGACGACGTTTTCCCAAGTCAAACAGATAGCCGGCAAAGAGGCCTGTCATATATCCACCGACAATTGCCAGAATCAATAACAGAATGATGCCAATCGTTGAAAATCTATCCATTACAAACCTAAATTCTGATAGCTACAGTTTAATAATGACGCTGTAAGCGTTTTTTGTCATTTTTTCCCAGGGCTTGTTTATCTTTCATCTCCACCACTGCTGACGGCTATTATTGTGTATGCAATAGTTGGTATTTGAAAACAAAAACAGGCAATATTGATAGCGAAATAACGCTGGAGGGGTTAGATATGCGTCAACATTTTTTGCTACTCGGTCTGTTCTGCCTGATTGGCTGCGGTGAGCAAATTGACAAAGTTGAGCAGGACAGAGTCGATCCGGTGATTCAGTTAACTGACTGGTGTTTTCAGCATTGGACAGAGCAGCAATGGACATTGGGGGAAACCAATTTACCTGCTGTAGAGAATCAATCATTTGCTGAGGGAATTCGTAAAGTATGTCGCGCCCGCGCTGAACTTTATGCTGAAGGCTATGAAATTTACCCGTTTATTACCGACACCATGCAACGCGAGATTTATGCACTGGTTTTTTCAGCTAGTGTGGAAGATATTAAATCACATCTGAAACAGCATCTTCCAAAGCTACAACGTATTTAAGCTACAGATTTAATTGCTGATGTAGCCCCTGTCGATAAGCGGTGATAGCCGGAATTAAAGCGACCACAAAACTGGCGATAAGCACCATCGGCAGCATAAACATAAACTCATTAATGATGGATAATCGGGTAAGCAAAATCCCATATTCCTGCAATAACCAATCTTTCAATACATACATACTTAGTTGTAAACTGATAAATGCGGTGAATGCCGCAGCCAGACTGATTAATAACGCTTCAATCTGTAGCAATGCAAACAAGAAGCTTGGCCGATAACCCAATGCTCGGAGAACGGATAATTCATGGCGCCGTTCACGCATTGAAACCAATAGCATATTGGCCATCCCAATCAGCGCACCTAACAGCACCAGTGAAGCAATTAATAACAATAGCTGTTCCACACTGCTCAACATTGACCACAACGACATCAATGTGGCGCCAGGCAGAATGGCCAGTAAGGGTTCTTGCTGATATTCATTGATCTGCCGCTGTAAATTAAAGGTCTGTATCCGCGAATTCAGTCCCAGCATAAATGCCGTTATGGCTTGCGGCTGCAGATCTTTAACATTTGGCGTAGCTCTACCTGGTATTTGCACCCCTCCCTGCCAGTTGGCATGAATGGCTTCAATACCTTGCAAACTGACATAGATAGATTGATCTACCGGCGTTCCTGTTGGCGCCAGAATACCCGTGATTTTGAATGGATTATCATCATGATTGCTAAAACTGGTATTGGCAATTCCATGAGAAAGCACGATAGCATCATCGACTTGATATCCAAGTTGCTTGGCGACTTCTGAACCAATTACTGCATCAAAATGATCATCAAATGCTTTCCCTTGTTGAAATTCGAGTGGCTGTTTATTACCAAAGCGAAAAAACTCGAAAAAGTCGGTGCTGGTTCCAATGACCCGATATCCTTTATGTGAATCACCTAAAGAAATTGGAATGGTCCAGGCAACAGCAGGTTGGGAAGCAATTTCCTGATAACTCTGCCAGGAAATATTATTGGTTGGTACACCGATATGAAAGACTGAATATAGTAAAAGATTGACCTGTCCGGTTCGTGCACCAACGATTAAATCCACCCCCGAAACGGTTTTGGTAAAACTGTCTTTGGCCTGATAACGGATGGTTTCAACACTGAGCAGAACAAAAATACTCACCGTCATCATCAATATAGTCAGTAACACGCTAACATGTCTTGCCAGCAGACTTTTCCAGGCCAGTTTAAACAGCATGTTTCTCTCCTGCGACCACAAACGACTGTATATCCAGCTGTCTGGAAAAATGCTGTGCCAAGCTGCGATCATGACTAACAAAGATTAGGGTGGCCTTTGCTGCTTGGACCTGGCCCAGTAACAAATCAACAAAACTATCGCGTGCATCACTATCTAAAGCTGAGGTGGGCTCATCGACGATTAATAACTCAGGTTGATTAACCAAAGCACGAACAATCGCTACCCGTTGCTGCTGACCAACGCTCAATTGCGAGGACGGTCGTTCCAATAACTTGGCATCCAGTTGCAAAGCATTCATCAATTCCAGAGAGCGTTGTTGCAGATGCTGTTTATCCTGTTTGGAAAAATGACTGGCCAGCTTAATATTGTCGTCCACCGTTAAATACGGAATCAGATTAAATCGTTGAAACACCATGCCTATATGTCTTGCCCGATACGCATCTCTTTTGCGATGGCTGAGCTGGTTGAGAATTACCTCATCCAACTTGATGGTACCCCGCTGAGGCAACAAAATCCCGGCCAGTAAATTTAATAAAGTGGATTTACCCGAACCAGAAGGTCCGTAGACAAACACCGTTTCACCTTTTCTGATTTCCCAGTGAGCTATTTGTAATACAACACTGTCTGAGTTTTGCTGATAACGGAACTGACAGTCATCAATCTGAATAGCATAACGATTAGTCATTTTTTTACCGGCTTGAAAAATGGATCATGTTGAGAGCTTATAAATTGTTATAACATAACATTTTCGCTCGAAATTTAACGCTCTGGAGTCATATGACACAACTGGCATCTGCAAAATTCTGGCTTCCACTATTAATAATCACCTGCCTGACAATGACTCAGCCACTGTTAGCTGACGAAAATTACGAACTTGTTGATTGGGTTGATTTAATGCCTGATGACGATCTCGAAGCATTGATGAATCCACCAGAATATCTTGATGAAATTGAAGATGGTTCGATGGAAGATCAAATCAGTAGTCAATTACTCGGGGCACTGGAAAATTCCGCAGATGACCGTTATCAACAGGCATTAACCTCTGCCAAGGTCAAGCCTGAATATGATCAACGCCCCATCCGCCTACCTGGTTTTATCGTTCCCGTCGAAATGAATGAACAACAGCTGGTGACCGAGTTCTTTCTGGTGCCTTTTTTTGGCGCCTGCATCCATTATCCCCCACCACCGCCGAATCAGATTATTTATGTGACCTCCAAAGAAGGCGTTGCTCAACAGAATCTTTATGATCCCTATTGGGTCGAGGGCACGCTGACCACGACTATCACCGAAAATGAAGTGGCCGTTTCAGCCTATTCGATGGCAGCTGATAACATTGAGCTGTATAAAGAATAGTGCTTTATAAGTTGATAGCAGAAAAACGCTCCGGCTGATCAAATAACAAATCGTCTTGTACCCCATAGTTGGATAATTTCATCGAATAAAACCGATCAAAGTAGTCTTTTACTGTGGTTTCAATCTGCCGATCAAAATGTGGTTTAACGGTCATAGTCTGGCCAAACTGACGCTTCACAAACTCTCCGCGTTCAATAATCAGCTGACCATTTTTGAATACCCATTGCGCCTTTCTGAACATCGCCGCTTTATCATCTTGCTCATGATAAACCGCAATATCGGCCAAAGCGCCAGGTTGAAGGTGTCCACGGTCATTGAGTCCCAGTAATTTTGCCGGTGCTGCCCGCGTCATAATGGCAATCTCGTATAAGCTGAATTCCTGTTTCAGATCTTTGAGCAGGGTTAACTCCATGATCTCCGGATCCAGTTCTGCCAGACAGGCCATGCGAAAATCATAGTCCATCAATAAATGCAGCAAATCCGGGTAACGGGTAAACGGAGCACCATTAGGATGATCGGTGGTGAAAAACAAACGCCAGGGATCGCCGGATAACAGGAAAATCTCCAGACCAATGGCCCATTGCAAACCATTAACAAAACTGGCCTTTTTATATTGATAAGGCACGATACCACCACTACCCTCATCTTCGGCATGCCACATCACCCATTTGTGCGGGCTGGCATCACCTCGACGGGAGAACTGAGCGATGATATCGCCAGACATTGTCACCGTCTGCCCAAATAACACCTGCCCGACATCCATTGTAATATTGGGATGTCGATTAAATGCTTCCATTAGCTGTGCCGCAGCTGAAGAAAAACCACGATTACCCTCTGCGCCATAACCATAAAACTGCACATGCGCCAGATGCATCGGTAAACCCTGGGCAGCCTCCATAGTATCAATGGCGGTTTGCACATTGCCAGGAACACCTAGATTATTGCAATGCACATGTACCGGATGTGGGATACCCAGCTGATGTACAGCAGTCTGCAGTGAGGTTAATAAGCGCCGAGAGCTGATGCCATAATCCGGCACTTCATCATCCAGACCAAACTGTTCAACCCCGGCTTTAAACGCCTGCGAACCACCGGCATTAATCACTTTCAACCCTAATGCCTGTGTGGTGTTAATCGTCCAGCTGACATAGTCATTAATCTGATCCTGCGAAGCACCGCTTCGCAACATGGAGACCAGCAAATCATCACTGCCGAGAATCGCCAGCGCAGCCGTATCAATGATCGGGATATCCGCCATTTCACGATGTACCTGCGGCGCATTCACTGGCAACATTGCCGGTTCAACCACCATGCTGTATCCCATTTCGGTGTAGCGATAGCCAGTTTCAAAACTGGACCAGCGGGCATTATAAAACGGCAGATTTTCCTGTCTTTGTAGATGATTTCGATGTTGATCGGGCAGTAATAAACGTGCGGTATTTACGTTGCCCCCTGCAATATGGCTATGAATATCCACACCGCCCGCCATGGTAATGGCACCGTCCAAATCATGGGTGATGGCCGACTCTCTATCTGTGATCTGACTCGGATCAACGATTCGATCATCTCGAATCCATAGCTCCATGAGTTCACCATCCAGTTTTTGTACCGGGTCATATACTCGAGCGTTTTTAAGACGGGTTAACATGATTTATCCCACACATCTGTAATAATTGGCTTTCCATTTTTTTTGCATCAAGTGGCTTATCTGTAATGAGTTCAATACGGCTTTCTTTTGCTTGAGTGTCCAGTCGTTGAATCGTCAAATTGTCATCAGCTTGATTGATAGTAATAAAGCCTTTGCCGGTTCGAAAAACAGCTTTAAGACGTAACTGTTTAAATTGCTCTAGCCACGTCATTAGAGATTGGTAATCGAAACTGAATGTTGATTTGAACCGCCAGCCATAGCTATACCAGCCGCTTAACTTTTGTGCTGCGGCTAGATAGCCGCAATCTGGAATAACCTGTTCTTCGTTCTCAAGATTAAAAACCGTTGGCTGCTCCTGCCAGATAGCCTGATTAAATTTAGCGTTTGGTTTTAGCCATTCAGGATTAATTTTTGCGTCCTGAGTGATGTGTAAAGGTAGTTCCTGAAGATGCATTTCATTCAGGTAAACATTTAACGCAGCAACTTCGCTCTGACCATACATATCTGACTTGTTCGCCACGATCAGATCGGCGATCTGTAACTGCTGCTGAAAAGTCTCATGTTCACGATATTTCGCATCAGCAATATGACGCGCATCAACCAATGTCAGCGTTGCGCGTAAATCAATAATCGATCGATAAAACTCACCTGACAGCACGGCAATCACTTCTTTCGGGTGTCCCAGGCCACTAGGTTCAATCAATAATCTGTCGGGTTTGGCTTTGCCTATAAGCTGATTGAGTGCGACCTTCATCGGCAACCCCGCAGCACAACACATACAGCCTCCGGGTACTTCGCGAATCGTGAGCTCTCCCAGAGAATGGTCATCGGTTTGCAGCAGCTGGCTATCAATACCCACTTTGCCAAATTCATTAATCAATACTGCCCAGCGTTCCCCTGCCGGTTTAGATTTTAATAGCTGTTGGATTGCCGTGGTTTTGCCAACACCCAGAAAACCGGTAATCACATTAGTCGGTATCGCTTTTTGAAAAAGCCTGAAAGTTTGTTCAACCACGATTTCGGCGCGTTTGTAGCAAAATTAACCCGATAAAAAATAACCCGACGATCACTAAATTAATCAGAGTTATAAGCGCGTTGTTAGGAACAATTGGTCGATAGTCAAATACTGGAATTTTAGTGAAATCTGCCGCAGTGAACGGCTTGTCAAAAAAATAGAATTGAAAGAAATAATCGCGTAACTGCTGTTGATAGTCAGCAACCTGATCCAGAAAAGACTGACTTGCCAGCATATCGGTATCAGCGAGTCGATTCATGCTGTATTGCACTCGCATCACCGGGGATAGCCATGCAAAATTTTCTCCGAACCGGTGGGAATGTATCCGGCTATCACGAAATTGATTCACTGCATCCGCTACAATCACATCGCTCATATGTTGCATCGCGTAATACCAGCGCCAGTCGAAAGGCTTTTGCAAGATCGACTCTGTAGTTTGCCACTGAGGATAGTCCTGCAAATAAACATCAAAATCTGCCTGCTTGTCCCTATCCCAACTATCATGCATGTATTCTCGTTGATCAAACACCATTGACACATGCTCAGCCGGTTGCTGTTGTTGCGTTTGATACAGATAAGCCAATCCTGGCAGCACAAATGCAAACACAATCCACAGACTGATAAATAATAAACTGTTAAAAATGGCGCTACGTTGCAAACTGATAATCCAGCCTGTGATCACAAACCAGCAGAGTTGATATGCCAATAATATGGCTGCAATCTGCCACCATAATCCATCCAATCTGATATCTGTCAGCACAACAGCCGCCAATAGAATCAGTACGTTCACCATCGCCAGTAAGCCTGCTGCAATGAGCATTTTTTTAGTTAATAATAATCCGCTATTAGCCACCTGGGAGGCCAATAACGACCATCTGCCACTGGCTTTTTCCTCGGCCAGTAAATTTAAACTTAGTGCAGCGATTAATAGCGGCATCAGATAAATCCAGATAAAACTTAAGTCCAGCTTACCAATTGGCATAGCAGCAATATTGCCCGTCGCCGTATTGCTCAATTGGCTTTGCAAACCTAATAAACGAACCCGTGTGTGGGTGGCCGCTTCGCTTCGTTCACCATTTATCAATGCCGACCAGGCAGAAGGTTTTTGCCAGACAGGATGAAACTGGTAATAACTCATATAACCCGAGTCGTATGGAGCTAACGGAGCATCCTTCTTATAGTCTGCCAATTCTGCCTGGTAATTTGCTTCGCTGATAGCCCGCTGTTGATATTCACGTTGCAGTCCCATCTGGCCCCAGATAATGGCTAAGAAAGCTGCTAGAAGATAAGCTGCAATCAGCCATTTAAAAAGCTTGTTCTGCCATAACAAGCGTAATTCAAATTGAATAAATCTCACCTAATCAAACCTCGTTCCGACTACGGGAAAGTAACAACACACCGATGATTAACCACCCCAATAATATTAATAAAGGCGGGTAAATCAGATTCAGTTCGGCCTGCAAGGTAGGAGATTGATAATCAAATTGCTGCAGATTTGCCAAATGCTCATTCGAGACCTTTTGTTCACGGTCATGGGCATGGTCGATTTGTTCTGCATGCATCTGATTCAGCTGCTTGATGAAATTAAAGCGAAATTGCTCAGCAGCGTTTTCATAATGCAAAAAACTATCCGCGTTGGTCGCCGCGAAAATGGACGACAATTTATTGGCTAATAAATAAGGTGAAAACCACGCCACCTGGCTGACCAGTTGATTTTGCTGTTCAGCAAGTTGCATCAGTTTTTCATACTGTTTGCCAAACACTTCGCTGGTAATTCGCTCGCCCTCTTGCATCAACACGCCGCGCCAGTTCACTGGTAAATCTTCAACTCGTGAAACGCCGTATTCTGCCAATACCTGCTCACGAAACTCGTTATAGTAAGGATCATCGGGGTCATGTGAATTACCAACTTTGGCAATTTCCTGCGCTGTCTGAATATCAAACACCGCCCGATCAGGCATTGGATATTGCATATCAGCCAGACTGTAAGCCATTTTCGGCATCACAATCACGGTGAGCAGCCAGAACAACAGCAATGCAGACAAGCTTTGTTGATTGGTACGACACCAGTTGGAGAACAGCACCACTGTGAAGGTCCATAACAGGCAGTAAAACAAATACAAAACAAACATAGCGCCCATTCGTAATACATCACCGCCATGTACTGGCGTTTGCAGCATAAAGCCAGTTGCAATAACAAATATCACTAATAGAAATACCAGCGATATCAGGCTGAATGCCAACGTTTTGCCGAATAACAACTGTTTGACGCTGATACCTTGTGAGACCAATTGGCGCAAAGTGCCCTGTACACGCTCACCACTGACACTATTAAATGCCAAAGCAATCAATACCAAAGGCCAGATCACCAGTATGACCGTCGCACCTGACAGATAGCCCAGCCCCATATAGGCCGTACTGCTGACATATTGTTTAAAGCTGCTGCTGTTTTGCCTATGTGCTTCCAGAAACAACGCATTTCCGACAAACGGATTCACTCCGCTATCAATAAAACTCAGGGGTGAAATGATGCGAAACACCATGGTACCGTAATGCGCTGCCCGATGCGGATGCCGATCTGGCTGAGCATCCCAGTTAGCATCATTCTGCTGCTGCCAGAGGGTTTGCGCTTCAATAAAATCCTGTTGCTGTTGCCAATGGGAAAACGCAATTAATGACGTTAATACCAATAATAATGGCAATAGGATTTTCAAGGTCTGGCTGCGCCACTGGGTGATCAACTCATGACGAGCAATTTCAATAATAGTCTGCATCATGATTAGAACTTATAAGCCACTGAAACACTGGCATTAACGCCATCACCAGGTGAATGGATGGTGTCAACCGGATCGCCTGCATTCCCAAAGTCATATACGTATTCGTAATATTCATTGAACAGGTTATTAACCTGAAAGTTGATATTGCCCCAGCTTGTCTCGTAATCAAGACTGGCATTGACCAGATTGTATTGACCAAACTTGCCGCCAGCATTTGCTTCGTTAATATAAGATGCCCCCTGAGCATCGTAATGTAAACGTCCAGTCAGCGCCGGAGTAAACAGATAACTAACACCCGTTGAAGCGGTATAGGAAGGAATACTGCGTAATTCATTTCCTTTGTCAGCTCCGGGACTTTGAATCTCTGAATCCACAGTGCTGAAGTTACCCCAAAGAGTCAGTTTGTCAGTTGCCATCCAACTCATGCCAAAATCCGCGCCCTGACGCAGCGTTTCACCCACATTTCGAGCCAGGCCATCAACCAAAACAAACTCGTCTTTAGCCTTCTGCTCCCAATAAGACAAACGGAATTCTAGGCTATAGGTTGGCATCCATTTCACCCCCAGTTCCCAGCCATCATTGATTGAAACATCACGTGCAGAACGGTCACCATCGGTATAGGCACTACTGCTGACCGGGTGCTGGAAACTGCGTCCTGCATTGGCAAACAAAGTCACTTGATCAGTTGGGTAGAGGAACAGATTAAATTTAGGCTGCACAATGGTGCCATAGTCATAACTATCCTGATTACTGATCACCTCATCCGCCGCGTTACGCTGTTTAAAATCTCCATCAATTCGATCAGCACGGATGGCGGCATTCCAGGCGATAAACTCATTCGGTGCGTGAGATACCTGCAGATAGGTGCCTTTGCTGACAAAATCATAATCAAAGTTACGCGACACATTACTTGTATCACGTTGCCGCATATTGCCAATGGTGCCAAAGCGCTGCTCCAATACATCCTGGTGCTCGATATCCAGCCCCCAGTTTAGTGCCCACTGCTCATTAATATCCCAGGACAAGGTCGAGATAAAACCATAATGATCCTGCTCGTCATAACGATTGCCCAATGAACCAGCTTCACTAAACCTCACCCAGCGCTCACGCTCGTAATAGTTGTAATACGCTTTGGCTGACCACGTAAGATCATCACGTAACGCGGTATCAAAATGCAGGCTGTAAGATTGGGTTTCCTTATCACCACCATCCTGGCTTGCATATGCAGCTGATCGGGTCGGATGCTTGCGGGCTTCTTCCTTGGTTAAATAACCGGGCGCATCAGCATCGTACTCAGCCATTCGTGCAATAAAACCGAGTGAGGTATCGTCTGATAAGTCATAAAACCAGCGTCCACCAACACTGTATTTATCGATATCGTAATTATCCCGATAGCCTTCTGACTCGCGGTAACCAGCAAAATAGCTGTGTTGCAATGCGCCGGTCTGTTCTCCCCAATACCCCTGAATCTCACGTGCGTTATAACTACCGAGGGTTACTTCAACGTCACGGCCAACATCTGAACGGGTAGTAATATTGTAGTTACCCGCCACATTAAATGTGCCGTAGCGTGGATCACTATTACCCTTGTAAACCTGAATAGTGTCAATGTTGCCTGGAAACAGTTGATCCATCTCGCTGTAACCATTGTGCAGATTAGATGGAATGCCATCGATTAACAGCTTTGCATGAGGAGTACTTCCCTCAGCAGCAAAACCGCGAATACCGATATCAGTATTAATGATGCCCTGATTGTAGCGGGCAAAATAAACACCGGGAATTTTGGTAAACAGCTCCATGGTATTGTTCACGTGACTGATGGATAACTCCTCACGCGAGATAATATCCTGTGAACCGGCCAGATTTTCATCGGCATAATCCGGACGCGTACCCAACACCACCAGGGGATCAATACGAGCAGCGGGTTCATTATCGGTCTCGGCAATAACAACAGATAACGGCAGAGCAGACACAATCAGGCTGCTGATAAAAGTTTTTTTCACGGTAAAGTCCTTTTGTTTTTTTATGCAGCAAACTGATCAAAGTAACGTTGCGTTAGCTGATCCAGTGTTAACGATTGCGTGGTAATGAGATCGGTTAAATGGCCTTGTTTCATAATGCCAATCCGGTCAGCCAGTTGATGGGCACATAAAAGATCATGTGTGACGATCAACACTGCTGCTCCGCGAGATTTAATCGTATTCACTACTTGAATAAAATCCTGAGTGGCAACCGGATCCAGACCAGAAGTCGGCTCATCCATCAAAATCAAACGGGCATGCTTTAACAAAGCAAATGCAATGGCTACTTTCTGTCGCATGCCTTTGGAGTATTCAGCTAACTGCTTGGAAAAGTCTGCCTGTTTAAGCCCTGCACTGATTAACGCTTCATGGATTTGCTGATCGGTTAATTTCATTTTGGCCAATACCGCCAGATAGTGAATATTTTCAATTGCATCAAACCGGGGATATAGATTGACGTTTTCGGGCACATACATGATTTTTTGTCGACAAGACGATGACTGCTGATAGAGGTCCTGACCTTCTAAAGTGGCGCTGCCACTGGTTGGTGAGGTAAAGCCTAACAACATATTTAAGGTGGTAGTTTTTCCTGCGCCATTTGCACCCAATAAACATAAAACTTCGCCAGAAGCGATTTTAAAGTCGAGATGATCAACGGCAATTCGATTGCCAAATGATTTGGTTAACTGGTTTACTTCCAGCATGATTTCTCCTGGATTTAATTATCTAAAATGGTTGAATGGCAATATTAAAATACGATATATCACATCATTGTTAAGCCAAAAAAAGAGTTAACTTTCCTGCTGGCAGGTTTCACATAATCCATGTAGTTCAAGTTGCGGACTGTTAAGTTGAAAATGATTATGTTCAATACTCTCTTCGAGTGCATGAATCAGTTGCTTATCCACTCCTATTTCTCTTACCTGCTGACAGTTGTCACAAATTAAAAACTGTGGTGTCTGGTGTGAATGCGAGCAGGCAATATGAGCACAGGCAATAAATTTATTATTGGAGGCCAGTTTATGCACCAGACTGTTCTGCATTAGAAAATCCAGCATTCGATAGACCGACATGACTGGAATATTTTCCTCGGTTTTCTGACGATATAGCTCAGCAATTTCATAGGCTGAACGTGGTGCCTGTGCATTTAATAACACTTCGAGAATATGTTTGCGTTTGCTGGTTAACCGCACACCATGATCAGCACAACTTCGTTCAGCTTGTTGCATTACTTTATGGGTATCGACTTTCGCCATTACTGGATCCGGATAGAGGTTCGTTGTTGATTAAGTCTTAATTGCTGCTGGCCGGTCGGTAAAACCATCTGTACTTGCATAGTTTCCAGATTACTATAAACATCAAATAAGTTGATTTTCAATTCGGTAATATTTTCAGGTTCTTCACAGCGTAAAAAATAGCTGACATCTACATCGGCGTGTCCTGCTTCGTCTGAGTCAGCAAAAGGTTCTTCAACTTCTATTGATTCAGCTTTACAGCTCGATCCCTTAACTTCTATAAGGGTAGCAAGCATTTCAAGCTGTTGCAGCATATCCTGATAAATGGCTTTTTGCTGTTCTGTTTCCGGCTGGTGTTCAAAACCGAGAAAATTCATTAATGGTGATTTTAAATGCATCATTAATTCGTCATCATCCATCACTAAATCCAGTGTAGCCATTCCATGCACATGGGCACCATGATGGCGATGACCTGCCTCATGATCATGATGTTCATCCTGAGCATAGACAATAGCGCTCAGGCTCAAGCCACAAAACAGGGTTACTAAATATACTGCAGCTCGCATGTCCAACACTCTCCTACTCACTCGGCAAAATCCAGGGTCAGTAATAATCTTTTATCGGTCTTATTAATATGCGGTGAACGATGCACAATGCCATTCACCTGACTATTAATCCAGCCATCACCCTTGAACAATCCAACCTCTCCTTGCTGCAGTTGTTGAATATACTGATGATGTCGATATATTCCTGACAAATGATCAGGTAATCCATTAGCACCAGCACCCAGTTTTGAACGATCGACATTTTCTTCTTGCAACCATTCACTACCCTGTCCGTGATAGGTCGTTACCAACCGACAAGCTAAATGATCAGTATGAAATCTGGGGCACATAGTCTCGTTTATCAGGCTGAGGCGCAAGCCTACAACGTTTAAATCGAACAGATCTGCATACATTTCCACTAACTGACTGACATCCTCAATAAATAAATGTCGTTGAGGATCCTCTGGTAATAATCCACCAAGCCACGCACTGACTTCAGCCGGAGCAATTATTGTGCGTAATTGTAACGCATTGAGTCCTTGCGTTAATGCATCAATATAGTCCTGCAGTGTCTTTTGCAACTGTCGCTGCCAGATAACCAGATTGATATGCGGTTGATAAATTGAGGTCATCACTAAAGCTGAAGCTGCTTTCTGCACATGCTCAAATAATGGATTGAAGGCAATAGCACTCTGATTCATTTTAAGCTGCCTCCCAGGCTGGAAAAGGATCGGGCAATGTTTCCCAGAGCTGCTTCCCGGCCAATAATTCACTGTCATTTAATAAACAGGCATCCAGTTCTGCTGTCACCATTTCAGCATTTAAGTTCTGACCAATAAACACCAGCTCCTGACGCATATCACCAAAGGGTTCCTGCCAGCTTTCCTTGATAGTCTTTTGACTCTCCTCATCCTGGGGCCAGCGATTTTCGGGAATAGCTTTCCAGAACATACCGGCAAAACCATAGCGGGCAATTCCACCAGCCTGATTCCACTGCCCGGCAAACTGGGGACGACTGGCTAGCCAGAAATAGCCTTTGGAGCGAATCAACTTGCCACAGGGCCAATCCTGATGCAGAAACTCAAAGAATTTTTGTGGATGAAAAGGCCGTCTGGCAACATAGGTAAAACTGCTGATGCCATATTCTTCAGTCTCCGGAATATGTTCGCCCCGCATTTCTTTCAGCCATCCAGCTGCCTGTTCGGCTTTTTCAAAACTGAACTTCTGCGTCCCCAATACTTTATCTAACGGGATCTGGCCATTTTCTATCGAAATTATCTCTGCTTCAGTGTTAAGGCTTTTCAAAATGCCAGTCAGTTCGGTTAATTGTTCAGCGGTACATAAATCGGTTTTGCTGATCAAAATGACATCACAAAACTCAACCTGATCCACCAACAAATCAGCCACACTTCGCAGATCATCTTCACCAAGGTTTTCACCGGTTTCCTGCAGTTGTCTGGCTTCATTAAAATCACGTAGAAAATTCACTGCATCCACCACCGTTACCATGGTATCGAGACGAGCAATCTGTGACAGACTTTCTCCTTCTTCATCAGCAAAGGTAAACGTCTCAGCCACTGGCAAAGGTTCGGAAATACCGGTTGATTCAATGACCAGATAATCGAAGCGTTGCTCTGCTGCCAGCTGACGGACCTCAATCAACAGATCTTCCCGCAAGGTGCAGCAGATGCAGCCATTGCTCATTTCCACCAGCTTTTCTTCGGCGCGATTAAGCTGCACATCCTGCTGAATTTGTTGAGCATCGATATTGATTTCACTCATATCATTGACAATAACGGCCACTTTTCGACCTTCGCGATTATTCAGAATATGATTGAGAACGGTCGTTTTACCTGCCCCAAGAAAGCCTGATAACACGGTAACTGGCAAACGTTTATCTGGATTTAACTTCATAGAGACCTTCTTTTTGTTCATTAATGGTTTTGGCGTCAGTGCAATATTCGGCAGTTGGTCGTATCAGCAAACGAGCAATGCCAATTGGCTCACCGGTTTGCAGACAATAACCATATTCACCACTGCGAATGCGTTGCCGCGCTGCATCAATTTTTGGAATCAACTGACGTTTACGATCGGCAATACGCAAAGCTATTTGTGACTCCTCTTCCTGTTGGGCCCTATCCAGTACATCACTGACTTGACTGTTACCCAGCATTTGGGTTTTTACTGCAGATATTTCATCCAGGGTTTCAGTTCTGAGTTGCTGCAAACGATGATCAAAAAATGCCAATTGTTCAGCATTCATATACTCCGTCTCTGAAGCAGTTAATAAATCCTTTTCATCCATTTGCATTTCCTTGCGGAGCTGGAAGAAGTCGAAGTGACAGATTTCGGTTCCAGAGATGGGCGGTAATCACCAGCAGTCCGCCACTCAATGTGATCCATGTCTCCAGATATTCCGGACCGATTAATGCTGAAACCATGGTGGAAAGTCCAATTCCACCGAGTAATAAAGGCCAATGATTTTTATGTCTGCGATAAGCTCCCGGTAAACTCAGAATCGCCAGAAGAATCACCGGAACAAGCATTACCTTATGCACCCATTCAGAAGTAAACCAATTACCTAACAGTCCCGCTGTGCCAAATCCAATGACTATCGGTGTTACTAAGCAATGGATCATGCATGCACCTGAACAGGCCACGGCCAAATCATCTTTCATTTTTCAGTCACCTCACAAATTATGATATATCATATCATTTCAATAACCGCGGCAACTGTCAACAATTTAAAACAGAATTCTTATTCAGACATCCGTTTGATCAGGACATGTAATTCATAAAGTGTGGTTTGGAACGTGGTTTCCTGGGCATTAAATCCTGCCCGGCTGGCATGCACGTCCCCTGCTAGATAACTGGCCAGTAAATCATTTCCAGATTGAAAGATGTAATGATGAAATTGGCTGATCTGGTCAAGCGTGGCATTGTCCAGATAATGATGGTATCGGGCCTTTTCAAGCCAGATTCCGCAATGAGTATCAGATAATTGGGTTATCGGCCACTCGGTTTTAATCTCAGGCTCAGCAAACAGTCTTTCCTGAAGTTGATGCAACCAGTATTTAAGATAAAAATAAAACAGACTGAGTCGTGCCTGCTTATGGTTTTTCAATAGACCCGATTGTGAACACCATTGCCTGAAGGGCTGATATGAGCTTAAAAACTTCATCAGTTGATCAATCGGCAAAGGCTTGGCTAACGCATAGCCCTGTGCTTGATTACAGCCCATCGCCAATAACACTTCACCGTGGGCAATTGATTCAACGCCTTCGGCAATGACCTGAATATTGAACGACTGTGCCAACGCAATGACACCTTCTACAATCTTACAATCTTCAGGCTCACTTAACATTCGTCTGACAAATGTCTGGTCTACTTTGACAACATCTACCGGTAACACACGGATATGAGTCAACGATGAATAGCCGGTGCCAAAATCATCCAGTGCCGTAGTAATGCCGAACTCTGATTTACAGAATTCGACCACATTACTGATAAGGCTCAAATCGCTTAACCGATTACTTTCCAGTATTTCAATCTGGAAGCGACTGGTGTCAAGGCCAGGATAATGCTGAATCTGATATTGCAGCCAGTCAAAAAAATCTGCTGTCGATAAGTGATAGGCGGTGAGATTAATACTCAGCTGATAGTTATGGCCGTCCTGTTGCCAGGCTGCGAGCTGTTTTAATGCCTGACGAATAACCCACTGGCCAAGACTGACCTCCAATTCTGTATCGTAAACCTGATCAATAAATTTATCCGGTGACAGCAGGCCGCGTTTGGGATGTTGCCAGCGAATCAAGGCTTCAAAGCCAAAGATATGCCCGGTACTCAATGTCACCTTGGGCTGATAAAACAAAACAAATTGATCTTCACTTATTGCCGTCGCAATTTCTCGCAGCTGCTGGTTACGCTCGGTAATCTGGACCTCTTCACCTGGATCGTAGGCAACCACGGTAGATTTGCCATCCAGCTTGGCTTTATACATACATTGATCAGCATGGCGGATTAATGTGTCCAGACTGCCTTTATCTTCGGGATAGAGCGTATAGCCTACTGAAGCTGTAATCATCATCGACACATCATTAATGATAAAGGGGAGTGATATGGCTGAAAGCACTTTGTTAATGGTGTCTGTAGCAGCAGCATGACTGGAAATACCACCGATAATCAGCACAAATTCATCGCCTCCGTAGCGCACGATGCTATCGCTTTCCTTCAGAGCAGTTCGAACACGTTCGGGAACCTTTTCCAACAATTGGTCAGCGGTGACCTTGCCATGAATATCATTAATACTTTTGAACTCATCCAGATCCATAAAGGCCACAACCAGTTTTTCATCCTTCTGGTCTGCCAGGGTACTCATATGACTGAATTCATTTTCCAGCCGGTTTTTATTGAGGATCTGATGTGAATTTCGATTTAGAACAAGATCAGAAAGAACAGCTCGATACTTCCTGTCGGTGGTGATATCACTTAAATGACCCAAGTAAAACACTTTGCCGTGGGCATTGATTCGTTTCACACTAAACCGGGCTATGTAGTGCGATCCATCCTTGCGTTTATTGGACACTTCGCCTTGCCAGAAACCATTGCGCTGCAATGACTGCCATAGAGACTGATTAAATACTTTATTTTGGCTTTCAGCACTAAGGATTTGCGGTTTGCTGCCGATAAGGTCAGAACGGGAGTAGCCAGTGATATGTTGCATCGCTTCATTGATATCAACAATTTTCTGATGCTCATCCGTGATGACGATGCCTTCATGTGCAAATTTGAAAGCATTTTCTAATAATGTGTTTCTCACACTACGTGCCTTGTCCTTAACGTTGATCTTTAGCCATTCCGTTCCGTCAGCTGAACAACTCCTGTTCACTGGTCTTTGACGTGTACTGAGCAACACTGGCCTTATCAAATACCACTGGTGGTAGATACCAGTGGTAATGAAACTACAGATGGTAACTAACTATGTCAATAACAACTGTTTACACTCTTTAAATAATGAGCGCGAGAAAAGGACCTTTTGGCCTTAGACTGCCTGCTGAGCTTATGTCTTGGCTACGTTCTGAGGCAACACAACACAATCGGAGCACGACCAGTGAGGCATTGTTTTTATTACAAAACAGCCTGACGCATCGCTTCGGCAAAACAGCTGTGCGAGAATTTCTGCTGAAACACCCTACCAGTACCTATACGGAGTCTTTTGGGTTGCGCATTCCGGATGATTTGAAAGACCGTTTGCGTGATTTCAGCCATCAGCATGAAATCAGTCTCAACCTGGAAATTGTCATGAGATTGTTTCAGGATTATGAAAAACATCGCCAGCATTCTGTTGCTGCAAACTTCAACCGGGGTGGTTACCGCGCAGTTGCTGAGAAACAATTTACTATTTCCGATTCCGAACAACGATTACTCTGTTTATTTCGCGGTCTGAATGAGGCTAATAAAAAAGTCATAATGACGTTAATCAACAATCTTACGGATAATGATTGACAGGCTGTCTCATTTATTCAAATAAACGTCTTTGCCCCGTTAGAAATTCCGATTATGATCGCGGCCTTGATTGTCTTTTTGGCCCTGATACATGCAAACCACCGCACCCTCTCCGCTCAGTTTTCAACATAAGTTAGAACGCCTGCGACAAAATCGTTTGTTCGAAATTATCGTGGTCAGCGTTATTTTATTTTCTGCCATGGTCACCGGGGTTAAAACCTATGAAATCCCCCTGCAAATTCTGCGCTTAGTCGACTGGCTGGATTATGCGATTACCCTGTTTTTTGTTGTTGAAATAAGCGTTCGTTTTCTGGCAGAACCCAATAAGCGCGATTTTTTCAAAAGTGGCTGGAATGTGTTCGATACTATTATCGTCGCGGTCTCTTTGATACCGGTCAATGATAGTGAACTGGCTTATGTGGCCCGGTTAATACGTATCTTTCGGGTATTACGGATGGTATCGGTAATACCCGAACTCCGCCATTTGCTCAACTCTCTGCTCAAAGCGTTACCACAGCTGGGTTATGTTGCCTTGATGATGTTTATTATCGTCTATATTTTTGCCGCTATCGGCACCACGCTGTTCGAGGAGATAAATGAGTTTCTTTGGGGGGATATTGCTGTCTCGATGCTGACGTTGTTCCGGGTAATGACTTTCGAGGACTGGACTGATGTCATGTACGAAACCATGGCAGTGTATCCACTGAGCTGGATTTATTATCTGGTGTTTATCTTCCTCAATACTTTTGCCTTCCTCAATATGCTGATTGGTATTGTCGTCAATGTGATGGAACAGGAACGTGCCGAAGAGCATGAAGAAGCGCATAAAAATGATATGACCATAGAAGATTTATCCGCACAGCTTGAAGAACTCAAAGCGCTCATCAAAACCCGATCCTGAGGTAATCCGGCGACATCATTCTGCAAGCCGCCTTCACATTTGATTCACAACAGACATCCGATCATCAGCATCTCTAATTCAGGAGGGATGTCGATGATTGGTCGTAAATTATCTCTGTTGCTGTTTATCACGCTGTTAGCAGGATGTCAGTCAATGTCAAAACCGATTCGTACCGAAAACCATGTAGATATAAACCGATTTATGGGTGATTGGTATGTGATCGCCAATATTCCCACCTTTATTGAAAAAGGTGCACACAATGCTGTGGAATCTTACGAATTAAATGAAGATGGCACGATTGCCACGACCTTTACTTTCAATAAAGACAGCTTTGATGGCGAACTAAAACAATATCATCCCAAAGGCTTTATTCTGGATGACGAATCTAACGCCGTCTGGGGAATGCAGTTTATCTGGCCTATCAAAGCCGACTACCGAATTGTTTACATAAATGACGATTACACCCAGACAATTATAGGTCGTGAAAAACGCGATTATGTCTGGATAATGGCCAGAACACCGCAAATTCCTGAACAGGATTACCTGCAAATGCTGAAACTGCTTGCTGAGCAGGGTTATGATATTTCGCAGATTAAAAAAGTCCCTCAGCAATGGGATAATTAATATATGTAAACATCATATGTAAATACATATTTATTAATTCTGTTTATATCGATTTCTTGCGATGATAGTCGCCTTGAATATGGCTTGGGCGATAAAAATGTCTTTGGAAGCATGGTTTACGTTAATCGTAACAACTAGTGTGTTACTCGTGTTGATATTCAGTCGTGTTCGCCCACATATTGCTATGATCACTGCCCTGACTGTATTACTGGCAACCGGCATTCTAAATGCCGAACAAGCCCTAGCAGGGTTCAGTAACAGTGGTTTGATTACCGTCGCTGCCATGTTTATTGTCGCTGCCGGTCTGCATGCGTCTGGTGGTGTGGACATTATGGTGAAATCGTTTCTGGGGTCACCCAAAACGGTACGTAGGTCCTATTTACGTATTTTTACTCCGGTCGTTTTCCTCAGTGCGTTTTTAAATAATACTCCTGTTGTGGCTACCATGATTCCTGGCCTTTTGGCCTGGAGCAAACGCATCAACATCAGCCCGTCAAAGATCATGATTCCGTTGAGTTATACCGCTATTTTGGGAGGCACTATAACGTTGATTGGAACCAGTACCAATCTGGTAGTGAATGGGCAATACCAGACATTAACTGGTGAAGCCGGGTTTTCAATATTTTCGATTACCATTATTGGACTGCCTGTTGCGATTTGTGGACTAGTGTTTATGTGGCTTTTCTTTCCTAAATGGTTACCGGATATTGGTAAAAGTCATGCATTCGAAAATGTTCGGGAATTCACGCTGGAAGTGATGGTTGAATCTAATGGTCCACTCGTGGGACAGAGCATTCAGCAAGCAGGTTTACGCGAGCAAAAAAGTGTTTATCTTGTCGAAATCGAGCGCAATGGGACATTGCTGACCGCCGTCACACCAGAACAACGTCTGCAAAGTGGCGATCGTCTGGTATTTGCTGGTGACACGCAGGGCATTACAGATTTATTGAGAATCAGGGGCATTGTCGCTTCCACTTCAGATTCAGAAAGTAGTGTTTTTTCTGCTGATCGTCCCGAACGTAGTCTGGTTGAAGCAGTCGTTTCTCCACATTGCGCCGCGATTGGAGAAACTATTCGCGATGCAAAATTTCGTCAACGTTATGGTGCGGTAATAATGGCTGTCGCGCGAAATGGAGAGCGTATCCCAGGCAATTTGAGCAATATTGTTTTAAAAGCCGGGGATACATTACTGCTGGAAGCCAGACCGGCTTTTGTCAGTCGGCAACGCTATAATAAAGACTTCTTGCTGATTAACGACCTCGGAAAGGAATCACCGAATCATGATAAGGCTGGCATTGCCTGGGTTATTTTAATTGCTCTGGTTACCGCCGCTGGTTTTGGGGTAATCAGCATGCTTAATGCGGCGTTGATTGGGGCTGTAATGATGATATTAACCGGCTGCTGCTCGGTGAGCCAGGCTGAACGTAGTCTGGATCTGACAGTGATTTTGACCATTGCCGCTTCATTTGCATTAGGTGTGGCATTACAGCAAACCGGTGTTGCCGATGTGATTGCCACCGGTATAGTTTCATTAAGTCAGAATCAAGCCTGGTTAATGCTGGTGATGACATATATTGCTGTATCTGTACTGACCGAAGTAATTACCAATAATGCGGCAGCGGTATTAATGTTGCCGATCGTATTGGAATTAACCTCCAAAGCCGAACTGCATAATGAACCATTCGTGTTTGCCATTATGATGGCGGCATCAGCCAGTTTTGCAACCCCATTGGGCTATCAAACCAATTTAATGGTGTATGGCCCAGGTGGTTATCATTTTCGTGATTTTTTAAAAGTAGGTGTGCCGATGAATTTCTTTATTGGTGCCGTAACCCTGGCAGTCATTATGTTGATTTGGCCATTAAACTAAATGTTGATAGCTAATACGCCAATACAGCTCGCTTGTGAGCAAGATATCCCAGCGTTAGTCACACTGTTAACGGAGTGTGCCAATCATATGCATCAGCAAGGTATGTCCCATTGGCTGAATGTTTATGACGAAGCGTCTGTCAGACAGAATCTGCTACAAAAAACAGTCTATGTCATCAAGCAGGATTGCCGGGTTATAGGTTGTGTCGCTTTAGGGCTTAAACCAGCCGATTATTATGCAGACTGTTGGCCACAGGCCCCGCGGTCTGACTTCTATCTGACGCAATTGGCCGTGCATCCCCAACACCAACAAGCGGGTTATGGACGACTACTGCTTCAGCACTGTTTAGGGTTAATCAGTGATCGGACCCTGCATTTGGATGCAGTAGCGCATTATCCTCAATTACTTGAATTTTATCGAAAGTCTGGCTTTAAACAAATTGCCGAAGGCATTGGTCTCGGAGATCGTCGTTATTTGTTTGAGTACAGTCACTCAACCTAATAATGTATCTATCAGCATGATGGCAAATAAGCCGCCCATCAATCCCACTGTCGCTCTTGTCTGATGTCCATTACGATGCGTTTCCGGTATGACTTCATGCGAAACCACAAATATCATTGCCCCGGCGGCAATGCCTAATCCCAAAGGATAGGAAACCGGTAAACCACTGGACAGGAATATACCCATCACGGCGCCAACCGGCTCGACCAGACCGGTTGCTGCAGCAATCGCTACGGCTTTGCCGGAAGAGATATTGATACGTCGCAATGCCAATACCACAGCAAGACCTTCAGGGATATTCTGTAAGGCAATCGCTGCGGTTAACGGAATACCCACCGCCAGATTACCATTGGTGTAACTTACCCCAATTGCCATGCCTTCCGGAAAGTTATGCAAGGCAATCGCCAAAACAAACAGTCCAACCCGACCTACCTGTTGATGCCCTGCCCCGCACGGACCAAGATGTTGATGTTCATGCGGCAGATAATAATCCAGCCCTAGCATCAACACCACTCCGCCAATCATGCCAAAAATGATGATAACTACTCCACTGACAGCATTTCCCGTCAATGCAGTACCTACTTCAATCCCCGGCAAAATCAACGAAAAAAAACTGGCACCCAACATCATACCTGCAGCCATGCCCAGCATAGTATCTTCAGTCACCGCCGGAAGTTTTTTCACAATTAAGCCCGGGGCAGCACCCAGAGCCGTTGACAAGGCCCCAACGCCTCCACCGATAAGTGCCCATTTTAAAAACTGTGGGTCAACAGTGGACTGCCGATACAGCAAATTCATCAGAAACAATATTGTAAGCCCAGCGATTGATACCAGCAGTAGGATAGAAATTACTGGACGACTATTGAATTGTGTACGCCAACTTATAAAAAAAGCAGAAAGGGTTTGTTTTATTGCCTGTTGCATCGTGCTGTTCCCAAAGTTTATCTATTGGCATTTTGATCTTTGATAGCCTCCAGCTATGGTGGCTATCAAAGATCAAAATGCCCTATGTCTTACACAAAAATATATTTAATGAATGACAGATTGAACTAATGCATGCCTAAACATTTCTTAACGATAATAAACAATTTTGGAGCATGGCGATGCAAGCTTTACAGGAACAATCCGTAATGTGTCCCTATTGCGGTGAAACTATTGAAGTTTTACTGGATGCCAGTGTGGAATACCAACAATATATTGAGGATTGCTTTGTCTGTTGCCGCCCAATCGAATTTTCAGTGAGTGTAAATGCAGATGGTTCATTCAATGTCGTAGCGGTTGATGAAAATGCATAAAATTAAAGTTTCACTGGAGCTTATTGCGTAAACACAGTGTCTTATTGCTGAAAAAATCCACCATGGCGTTAAATTAAATAACGATTTTTAAGTAGATTTTAAGCACGAAAAAAATAAACCCATGGATTTAAAGGAAAAATATCCTGCTTAAACAAGGATAGTTTACTTATTGAAGGATGTTATATTTCGGTTTCTAATGGACTTCTACCAAAGATGGGAATGCACATTGAATCGTATTTGGCATAATAGTTTTTACCCGTTACTCATTGTGGCGCTTTTAATACCAACTGCTCATGCCTCATTGGATCTTTTAGCAGGCGTCGAAGCAGGTATTGAAACCGACACCGCGATGACCACGATTGATCTTGATAGAACTCAGGAAATCCTTTCATCTAATGATTTCGAGTCCGAACATGGCTGGATTAATCACCATACTGGCATCCAATATCAAATCCAGCTGTTGCGAAGTTATTCTTATGGGCACTACCCCTGCCTTGCCTATCAGTTAAAAATCAAAAACGGTGATGACTTACAGGAAAAATCGCTGGATGCCTGCCAGCATCGTAGTGGCAAGTGGATTTCGGTTTCACCCAGTTCAATGGCTTTCTAAAAACATCCTCTAACGATTCCAAACCTCAATCTCAGCTATGGTGCATCAGCAATAAATATCGCTCGTTTTGGTGCCGGGTAGCCTTCAATGGTTTTATGCATATCCTGAGGGTCCAAAAAATCGGCTAACGATTCAAATGTCATCCACTCTGTTGCTCGTTGTTCTTCCAGTGACGTAAGATTTTCATCCACACAGCGCACATTTTTATAACCACATCTACGCAGCCATATCAGCATCGTTGGAATTGATGGAATAAACCAGACATTGCGCATTTTGGCGTAACGTTCCTCTGGCATCAGACTCATGCCCTCTTCCCCATCAATAATCAGAGTTTCCAATACCAGTTCACCGCCGCTACGAAGACAATGACGTAATTCCATCAAATGGCTTAGCGGTGAACGGCGATGGTATAAAACGCCCATGGAAAAGACCGTATCAAAGAGATGCAATTTTTCAGGCATATGTTCAATACCAATCGGTAAAACAAAATGCTTTTCACTTTGAATAAAGTGCTGCATCAATTGATATTGCATACTGAATACCAATGTTGGATCGATCCCCATTACCATCTGGGCACCCTCACCCACCATGCGCCAGCCGTGATAGCCATTGCCACCACCAACATCCAGAACCTTTCGTCCATGCAAAGGGCTGAGATGCGGTAATACGCGATCCCATTTCCAATCCGATCGCCATTCAGTATCAATGTGTATATCAAATAATTGGTACGGGCCTTTGCGCCAGGGATGAAAGGTTTTAATCAGATCAATAAACGAAGATGTGTCATAAGCCGCCAAATCTTCTTTTGTGCCAATAGCCACCTGTTGTTGCAGTTCTATAGCAGAGGGCTGTATGGAAGGTAAATCCGCCAACGCTTTTTGCCATAACGGCATCTTGCCATGAAAATCATCAGCCAGTCGCTGATCGGTAAATTTGGCCAATTGTTTGGCCCAGTCAGCTTGTCCAACGGATTCAAGCCAACGATAAAACGGGTCATATACTGTCATTTAAACGCTATCAAAGAGGCAAAGTTAAAACATTGAAACCAGCATTCGCTGCGGGAAAAACCGGCTTGGCTAAGGCGTTGTTGGTGCATTGCCAGAGTTTCGGGGATTAATACGTTTTCCAGCGTGCTGCGTTTCTGACTGATTTCCAGATCACTATAGCCATTGGCCCGTTTGAAATCGTGATGCGCTTCAGTGAAAAATGTCTGTCGTTCAGGACTATCAAAAGCCAATTTTTCCGACAGGATAAATACGCCACCCGGTTTCAGGCCCTGATAGATTTTATCAATCAACTCATCCCGTAACGCTGGTGCAATAAACTGCAAGGTAAAGTTCATCACCACTACCGAGGCATTTTCAATAAACGTTTGGTTAATATCTTCACAGCGAAGCTCAACCGGCACTCGATTGTTATCCGCCGCGATGATTTTCTCCGCACGTTCAATCATCGCTAGAGAATTATCAACAGCAATAATCTGACAACCTTCCGCCTTAATACGCTGACGCATTGACAAGGTAATCGCCCCTAAGGAACTACCCAGGTCATAGCAACTGCTGTTTCCCTGAGCATAACGAGCGGCCAGAATGCCAATATTGGAGATCAGGGTGCCATAGCCAGGCACCGAACGCTGGATCATATCGGGAAACACGTCCACCACGCGTTCATCAAAACGAAAGTCCACCATCTGTTCCAGCGGAGAAGCGAATATGTTATCGGCTTTTTTAATCATCCCTGTTGTGCCTTCTTTTTAGCAACATTATTCCGCAGATACACTGGTAACGCCTTATCAGCACTGACAAACTCACCACGCAGATAAAACTGCTCAGCAAGTTTAAGAATCGTTGCTGCACCAGGATAAATATCGGCTTGCTGGTCAATCAATTGTTCAAAAAAGTTGGCTTGCAACATCTCAGCATAAACCTGCCAGCCATTTCCTGCACCTGACCACTTTTCGGCATTTGCTGGAAAAAAATGTTTAGCAGTACACACTTTTTCCTCGTCGATTAGCGTCACAAAACCATCTTTCACCTGAAAACAGCCTGCATAGATTTCATCCATACGGGCATCCATGGCCACGGCTATGTTTTGATGACCAAAAGCATCAAAAGCAGCCTGCGCGACAGCAGCAAGTGTTGAAACAGGGATGACTGGAAGTTCACGGGCAAACGCAATTCCCTGCGCAACTCCGACACCAATGCGCACACCGGTAAACGAACCAGGGCCCCTGCCAAATGCCAATGCATCGATATCGGCAATTGAGGCGTCGGCTTGCTTGAAAAGTTGATCGAGCATCCCCAAGATCAGGGTCGAATGCCCTCGCTGAGTCATTTGCTGTTGCTGATACAACACACCGTTTATGGTGATTGCAGCAGAACAACTTTCAGTACTGGTATCAAGGGCAAGCAAATTCATAGGTTGGTCATCATCATGTCATTTGTCCGTCACAGTCGCGCATTATAATTCAACCGTGCACTACAAAGGAGTTTTGCTATGGGTTATATCGTTGATACCATCTATATTTTCCGCGAATTGATGAAGCTGCTATTTGTGGTAGTAACATCACCTTTCGCCGTCGTGGGTAGTTTGTTGATGCTGGGTAGTGTTACCTGGCAGTCATAAATATTGAGGAAACCAATGAGCGTCATACATCTGCAAGCACTGGATAAAATTCGCGAACAGGATTGGCATGGCGCTCATCAACTTATCCAGCAGTACAGTGATCCACTGGCCTGTTTAATCCATGGTTACCTGCATCGAATTGAAGGGGATCTTTCTAACGCTGCTTACTGGTACAACCGTGGTCAAGAGGCTGTACCAGCAAACAGTCTAGAGGACGAGCTAAAACGTTTGTTTAAACTCGCCCGACAAGATTAATCAAATCAACTACTGTCTGATACCTTCAATAGACAAAATCAGAAAGACTTCCTGCGAGCTTGGTCCCAACTTGCTGACATCAATGTCATAATCTTCAATGATAAAGCTGGTTTCGCCATAAAAACCGACTCGATAACCACCCCATGGATCATCACCTTCACCGACTTTCTCAACTGGAATGGTCATCGGTTTGGTAACACCGTGCAACGTGAAATCGCCTTTCATCAATAATGTACCGTCTTCCAGCTGTTCGAAGCTGGTGGAAGTAAAGCGAGCATCGGGATATTGCGCCGTTTCAAGAAATTGTTCACGCAAATGTTTATCACGCTCAGCAAAATTGGTATCTACACTGGCAACATCAATTTTCACATCAATTTTTGACGCTTCCGGGTTTTCCGAGTCATAACTGAAAGTCCCTTCAAAATCATTAAAGCGACCGCTCATCCAGCTAAACCCCAAATGCTGAATCCGAAAATCAATAAATGCATGGGCTTTCTGGGTATCAATAACATAGTCAGCCGCGTGAGCAGGCAATGTAAACACCGTACTCATAGCCAAGGCAAAGATGGTTTTTTTCATGGTAACTCCTGTTGGTTTAAAGATTAAGCATGCGACGCAACGTTGCATCTTTATTGATGAAATGATGTTTCAATGCCGCCAGGGCGTGAAACGAAGCCAATGTAATAATGAAATAGCCAGACCATAAATGCAGTTTGCTGACCAGATCACTGGTTTCAACCGATAATTTGGAAATAGCTGGAATACTGAACCAATCGAAAATCCCCAAAGATTCCCCCTTTGCAGTGACAATCAGGTAGCCAGTTATTGCCAGGAGGACAATGGCCAGGTTCATTAATTGGTGAACGACTTTGGCTGCCAGTTGCTGCCAAACGGGGGAAGATGAAATAGCTTTTGGTTTTCCTGCAATGGGTTGCCAGATCCAGCGCAACACTACCAATAGAAAAACAATAAATCCCAAACCTTTATGCCACCAGGGTGCCTGGTAATACCAGTCGTCATAATAGCCAAGGTCGACCATCCATATGCCAAGAAAGAACAAGCCGATGGTGAGTAGTGCGACCGACCAATGCAGCAGTATGCTGATTAAACCGTAGTGATCTTTGCTGTTGATTAAACGCATGCACTCCTCTCCATAGGAATCTCTTGAGATGGTTTTCAGACCCAGCTTTTACCGGCTGGGTTCCATTCAAATGCTATCGTTTACGGGAACGTTGCGTTCCACTTTTTACCTTTTTGGAGCGAACATGCTGGGTACGGAAAGCCGGTTTTGTTGAAGGCGTTTTTGCCTTACGGGTAATACGTTTGCCTTCACCCATTTCGCCAGTGCCTTTGGGTTGAAAGCTCGGTATAAGATGTTTTTTGCCATTACCGATCAAATCAGATCTGCCCATACTTTTCAGTGCTTCACGTAACATCGGCCAGTTTTCCGGATCGTGATAACGCAGAAACGCTTTATGCAAACGCCTGACTTTCAAGCCTTTCGGAACGGTAATATCGCCGCCCTGACGACGTACTTTGTGTAAGGTATCCTTGCCCGAATGATACATTGCGGCTGCAGCTGACATCGGTGAGGGCAAATATGCCTGAACCTGATCGGCTCGAAAGCCATTATGTTTTAACCATAACGCCAGATTCATCATATCTTTATCCGTCGTACCCGGATGGGCAGCGATAAAATACGGAATCAAATACTGTTCTTTGCCAGCCTGCTTGGAATATTTATCAAACATGACCTTAAATTTATCGTAGGTTCCAATGCCCGGTTTCATCATCTGTGACAGTGGACCATCTTCGGTATGTTCCGGTGCAATTTTCAGATAGCCGCCCACATGATGAGTGACCAGTTCTTTGACATATTCCGGTGACAGAACCGCGAGGTCATAACGCAAACCAGAGGCAATCAGGATCTTCTTGATACCCGGCAGACTGCGGGCACGACGATATAAATTAATTAATGGCGTATGGTCAGTATTCAGGTTTTTACAGACACCCGGAAAAACACAGGACAGACGACGACAACTGGCTTCGATTTCTTCGCTGTTACAAGCCAGTCGATACATATTGGCGGTCGGACCACCTAGATCCGAGATAATGCCGGTAAAGCCGGGCGTGGTATCGCGAATGGCCTCTATCTCACGAATAATCGAATCTTCGCTGCGGCTCTGGATAATGCGACCTTCATGTTCGGTAATCGAACAGAAAGTACAGCCACCAAAGCAGCCACGCATGATATTCACCGAAAAACGGATCATCTCATAAGCCGGGATATTGGCCTGGCCATATTCCTTATGCGGCAAACGGCTATAAGGCAGATCAAATACCGCATCCATCTCTTTGGTGGTCAAAGGAATCGGTGGCGGATTGAGCCAGACATCCTGATCACCATGCTGTTGAACCAGCGCCAATGCATTACCCGGATTAGTCTCTAAATGCAGGATCCGTGAGGTATGTGCATAGATTATTGGATCGTCTTTAACGGTTTCGTAACGCGGCAGGCGAATAACGGTTTTCTCAGCATTACGCGGAGAAACGCGATGAATTTTGATTACGTTGGTAGCGGGTTCAACTGGCACAGCATTTTGCTCAGCAGTTTCAGCCTTTGATTGCTCGCAGCTTTCTTCTGTCTGCATCTGGTATGGATCAATAGGAGGATTAAGCTGACCCGGTTTATCAATACTGGTGGAATCTTTTTCCCACCAGTCATCACGTCGCCCATGACGCCTTGTATAAACCGTGCCTCGAACATCGATCAGTTCACTAACCGCTTCACCTTGCGCGAGACGATGAGCTATTTCAACTACCTGCCGCTCACCATTTCCGTAAACCAGTAAATCGGCTTTGGAATCCATAATCACGCTGCGGCGTACTTTTTCGGACCAGTAATCATAGTGAGCAATACGACGTAAACTGGCTTCAATACCCCCAATAACGATTGGCACACCCTTGTAAGCTTCACGACAACGCTGACTGTATACAACAACACTGTGATCAGGGCGTTTACCACCCTCTCCATCGGCAGTGTAAGCATCATTACGACGAATTTTTTTATCTGAGGTGTAACGATTGACCATCGAATCCATATTGCCGCCAGTGACGCCAAAAAACAGATTCGGTTTACCTAATCGCTGAAAATCTTCAGTGCTGTTCCAGTCGGGCTGCGAAATAATTCCGACCCGAAAACCTTGCGATTCCAGTAATCGACCAATTAATGCCATGCCGAAACTGGGATGATCCACATAGGCATCCCCGGTAATGATGATCACATCACAACTGTCCCAACCCAGAGCTTCCATTTCACTGCGTGACATTGGCAATTGTGGCGCAACACCAAAGCGGTGAGCCCAGAATTTGCGGTAAGAAAAAATATCGGGAGCGGCTTGCATACAACCTCAGATCAACAACAGCGAAAAATCAATGGCTTATTGTAGCAAACACCTGATGGCTTGTTCTTAGGTTTTAGGTATCTTCGATGCAGTTAAATATGACGAATACATTTATGTTCTGACAAATGTGGCTGCAATAAACTGGCTAGGGCGTGTTTATCTTTCATCTCCGCCTCTGTTGTGAGCTGAAAAAGCGTC
>TARA_R100000501_G_scaffold10060_2_pt1 | contig 48128 bp, 44 predicted proteins | sample TARA_R100000501 | Tara Oceans TARA_R100000501 (sample SAMEA2620120) | marine metagenome | biome: marine biome (ENVO:00000447); feature: mesopelagic zone (ENVO:00000213) & marine oxygen minimum zone (ENVO:01000065); material: "saline water (ENVO:00002010), including plankton... | reverse complement strand
GGGGGGGGGGGGATAAGGTAGGCGCGGGTGGCTCGGCTCAGAGCACCAGCCGCGTGACGTGCCCCATCTTGCGGCCATCGCGCGCTTCGCCCTTGCCATAGATATGCATATGGGCGTGTGGGTCCGACAGGATGGTGGACCATTGATCGACCTGCTGCCCCAACAGGTTGTGCATTTCCACCCGCGCCGCGGTCAGCGTTGTGTCGCCAAGCGGCAGCCCGCACACCGCGCGAATATGGTTTTCGAACTGGCTGGTGCGTGCCCCCTCTATGGTCCAGTGTCCGCTATTGTGGACGCGCGGCGCCATCTCGTTGAAGACGGGCCCATCGGGCGATGCGAAGAATTCCAGCGTCAGCAGACCAACATAATCGAGCGCGGCGGCGACCTTTAGCGCCAGGGCGGTTGCCTCCCGTGCCTGCGCATCGATCGCCGTGCCAGCCGGGACAATCGACCGGGCGAGAATGCCGTGGTCGTGCTCGTTCTTCGGCACGGGATAGCTGACCGAACTGCCGTCGTCCGCACGCGCAACCAGCAGAGAAAATTCGGCCTGGAAGCTGACGAACCCCTCATAGACACAAGGAACGCCGTTCATCGTCGCCCAGGCCGAAGTGGCATCGTCAGGAGAAGATATGCGTGCCTGGCCCTTGCCGTCATAGCCGAAGCGATTTGTCTTCAGAATGCCGGGGGTACCGATCTTGGCAATCGCCGCGCGCAGGTCGGCCTCGTTTTCGACGGCGGCATAGGGCGCCGTGCGGCCACCCAGATCGGAGACGAACCCCTTTTCAGCCAGCCGGTCCTGCGCGATTTCCAGCGCGCGTGGGGGCGGATAAAGCCGCACATGTTCGGCAAGATAGGCAAGCGCGCCCGCATCGATATTCTCGAACTCGAACGTTGCCACGTCGACCGATTTGGCGAAACGACCCAGCGCGTCCAGATCGTCATATTCGCCGCGCGTCGTCACTGCGGAGACTTCCCCCGCGCATGGTGCTTCATCGGGCGCATAAATGTGAACGCGATAGCCCATTTGCGCCGCCGCCATGGCGAGCATGCGGCCCAATTGCCCGCCGCCGACTATGCCTATGGTCGAACCGGGTGCGATCATTTGGGCGCTTTGGCGACGCCATCGGTCTGCGCCTGCCGCCAATCGTCGAGCCGTCCTGCAAGCGCGTCGTCGAACGCGGCCAGTATCGCCGCCGCCAGAAGGCCCGCATTCTTCGCGCCCGCCTTTCCGATGGCAAGCGTCCCTACGGGTACGCCGCTCGGCATCTGTGCGATGGACAGGAGCGAATCCTGTCCCGACAGAGCCTTTGACTGGACCGGTACGCCGAGCACGGGAAGGGGGGTCAGTGCTGCGGTCATGCCCGGCAGATGCGCTGCACCGCCTGCGCCTGCAATGATGACCTTCAGGCCGCGATCCTTGGCGCTGCGGGCATAATCATACATGCGGTCAGGGGTCCGGTGGGCGGATACGATGCTGACTTCATGCGGAACGCCCAGTTCGGCAAGCACGTCCACCGCGTGGTGCATGGTGTCCCAGTCCGACTGGCTGCCCATGATGATCCCCACAAGAGGGGCGCCTTCCGACATTATTGCCCTGTCCCATTTTGCCACTGGTAGAAGGGCATTGCCCTAAGCGGGTACGGTCGTTTCGTCCACGACAGACTGACCGTCAATTTCTTTCCGGCCGATGCCCAGCAAGTCGAGGAGCGCGGCCCGCGCATCCCAACTTTGCTGCCATAAATCGGGTTCGGCAAGCATGGCGGGTTCGAGAGTTTCCGGCCAATGATCTTCAATCAGCCGCGCGAGCGCATCGGCCTTTGCATCGTCGAGAAGGAAGCGTGAATCGATGGCGGCAAGGGCATCCTCTGTCACGGCAACGCGCAGCCGCAGACATGCCGGTCCGCCGCCATTGCGCATCGATTCGCGCACGTCGATGAAATGCGCGGCGTGAATGGGGCCGTTGCCGCCGATATTCGCGTCGAGCCAGGTCTTTACACGCGGATTTTCCTCGGCCTCCTTAGGCAGGATCAGGACCATGCGACCGTCGCGCAGCGTCACCAGCTGCGAATTGAACAGGTAGGAAGAAATGGCATCCTCAAGCGAGACCTGGCTGGCGGGAACCTCTACGACAGACACATCGGGGATGCGCCGCCGTAGTTCGGAATAGAGCCAGTCGCGATCCTGGAACGCCTGTTCGTGCGTGAAGAGGACATTCTCGTTTGCGACCGCAACCACATCATTGTGGAACGCGCCCGCCGCAATGGCCTGCCGCGACTGGGCGACGAAGAGGGCGTCGGGGACGCCATGTGCGCGAGCGATTGCTTCTGACGCGCGACGGTCCTGCCGGGCGGGAAAGGCTCCGCCGCCAAATTCGCCCGCCCCTTCGCCATAGACGAAAATTTCCACGCCCCGCGCTGCGTGCTGCGTGCAGAGGCGCATGAAATTCGCGGCGCCTTCATCGCCAAAGCGGGCAGGGACCGGCGGATGCACGGCGAAATGGCGTCGGTCGGGAAATATCACAGCCAGTTGCTGCGCGGTTTGCCGCCATTCCATGCTGCGATGCGTCATTGAGGCAAGGTTGGCGGGCGTCAGGTGCAGGCGCCCGTCTGCGGTATCCGGGGCGGGGGATATGGTGGCGGCGTTTGCCGTCCACATGGCGGAGGCGCTGAGCGCATTGCGAAACAGTGCCGGGTCGGCCGCATGGGCGGCGGCGCAAACCTCTGCCTCGGAGCCGGAAAAGCCAAGTCTGCGCAGCCATTGCGTGTCCGGCCGATGATGCGGCGGCAATATGCCCTGACGCAGGCCTAGCGACATGAGCAACCGCATTTTTGCGATGCCTTGCAGAGCCGCCGCGCGGGGCCGGGAGGTTCGCCCCGCATTGCTGGCGCTCGCAAGATTGCCGAGGCTCAACCCTGCATAATTGTGCGTAGGACCGATCAGGCCGTCGAAGTTGATTTCGATCATTGCGGCGCGGTCTGCCCCTGCTCCGACAGGGAGACGCGGCCCACCGAAACGTCTGCGCGAATCTTTTCGAATTCCAGGCTGGCGACGGGATAGGCGCAATAATCCGCCGCATAATAGGCGCTGGGTCGATGATTGCCGCTGTCGCCGATGCCGCCAAAGGGCGCCGCGGAGGAGGCCCCGTTGGTGGGACGGTTCCAATTGACGATGCCCGCACGAATGGTGCGGCGAAACTGGGTATAGAGGTCCGGATCGTCGGAAATCAGACCGGCAGCGAGGCCGAAGCGGGTATTATTCGCCTCCTGCAACGCAGCGTCGAAATCGTCGACGCAGATCATTTGCAGCACGGGTCCGAACATTTCCTCGTCGGGCCGATCCGCCACGCCGGTCACGTCGAGGATTGCAGGCGTCAGGAACGGTTTTTGCGAATCTGGGCGTTCCAGCGGGCGAATGGCCTTTGCGCCGGAATCGACGAGGGCCTGATATTGTTTCTGCAACAGGTCGGCGGCGCGGTTGGATACCACTGGCCCCATGAACGGCTGTGGGTCGTCGAACGGCGCGCCGACGATCAGATCCTTCGTCAGTTCGTTGACGTAGTGCAGTATCTCGTCATGAACCTTGTCGCGCACGATCAGGCGGCGCGCATTGGTGCATCGTTGGCCAGAGGACAGGAAGGCGGACTGAACGATCAGCGCCGCAGCCGCCTGCAGGTCGCTTTCGCGCACATCCCAGCAGATCAGCGGATTATTGCCGCCCATTTCCAGCGCGAGGATCTTGCCCGGCGTTTCGGCAAATTGCCGGAACAGTGCCTTACCCGTGTTGGAGCTGCCGGTGAACAGCAGGCCATCCAGGCCGGCATGGCCCGCAAGGGTGCGTCCCGTATCGCCCTCCCCCTGCACGATCTGCAGACATCCGTCAGGCAGGCCGGCCTCGTCCCAGCAGCGCTTCATGACCTCCGCCGTGGCGGGGGTCAGCTCGCTGGGTTTGAACACCACGGCATTGCCCGCAAACAGCGCGGGAACGATGTGTCCGTTCGGCAGATGGGCCGGAAAATTATACGGGCCGAGCACGCCGAGGACGCCGTGCGGGCGGTGGCGTAAGGCTTGGGTGAAATTGTCGCCCGCGACCTCGCGACTGCCGGTTCGCTCCTGATAGGCCGTTAGCGAGATTTCCACCTTGGCCTGCACCGCTGCGGCCTCGGTCTTTGTTTCCCAAAAGGGCTTGCCGGTTTCGCGTGCGATGGTGCGCGCAAGCTCCTCCGCATTGTCACGCACCTTGTTCTGGAAACGCTGCAGCAGGGCGCGGCGATCGGCGAGAGACGTTGCCTCCCACGCGGGCTGGGCGGCGCGCGCGCGGCGCACTGCAGCATCGACTGCATCGGCGTCGGCAATGGGACCGCGCCAGACCTCTTCGCCGGTGGCGGGGTCGGTGGAAATCAGCTCAGCGTGCGACATGGGTGATCGTATCTCCGGTACTGATGTGGAGGACGGCCGCCTCTTGTGCAGGCAAGGTAATGTGCGCGCCTGTCGTTTCCACCATTCCGGCGGTAGCCCAGGCGCGGAAATCGGTCAGTGTACCCGCGGCGGCAAGGCCGGTACTGTCCCCCTGCGGCAGCTCAGTGATGTCGCCCACGGAAACCTCGCGCGCCATTGCGACGGTCCGCAACCGGTCGGTGTCCGCCACCATGGTCGGCCCGCCGTCGAAAATGTCGATATAGCCGTCGAAGTGGAATCCCTCCTTCTCAAGCATGCGCATGGCAGGAACGCCGCTATCGTGCGGGTGGCCCATGGCGTCACGCGCGCTTTGGGGCAGCAGTGCGGTATAGATCGGCAATTTCGGCATCAGGTCCGCGATGAACTGGTTGCCGTGAATGCCGTTGAACCGGTCGGCGTCCTGAAAATCCATATTGAAGAACTGGCGTCCGAGGCCGTCCCAGAAGGGGGAATTGCCCATGGGCGTAATCTGCCCGCGCAGCTCTGCGATGACGCGGTCGGCGATACGTTGGCGATGGCGGGCAATAAACAGATAGCGGCTGCGCGATAGCAGCCCGCCCAAACCCTCCGACCGCAAATCAGGGTGCAGGAACAGGCCCCCCACTTCGGTCGTGCCATTGAAATCATTGACCAGATGGAGAACGTCCAGCTTCACCGTGCGGCCAAGCTCCTGCGAGCGCTGGCTGAGCGCTGCGATCTTGTAGGAATAAAAGGGCCAGCGCACGCCGAGGCGGGAGAAGATCATGGCACTGCCGCCGATCCTGCCTGTCCCCGCCTCCTCCAGCAGCAGCATGTAAAGCTCATCGTCGGGCGCATCGAGCGCGCGTTTGAAGCTGTTGTCGGACCAGGTCAGCCGTTCCAGCAGGCTGTCGCGATCGGACGGCAGATTGGTGAAGCCGCTGCCGGTCAGTTCGGCAAGCTCCATCACCGCATCGAGATCGGTGCTGAGGGCGGGGCGCATGAACCAGAACGTCATGCCGCCAGCCTTCCCTCTGCAAGGCGCAGCAGGGTGAGGGCGGCCAGTTGGGCCCGCTCCGTCAGGCTGTCGACGATCAGGAATTCCCGGTCGGAATGAATGGCGCCGCCGCGAACGCCCATCGTATCGACGACGGCGAGGCCCGCCGCAGCGAGATTATTGCCATCGCACACGCCGCCCGTATCCTTCCATCCGATGCGTTGATCGAGGTCCGCGCCGCATTCCTTGACCAGGGAGAACAGACCCATTTGCCTGTCATCGAGCGGCTTCGGCGGCCGGGCGAAGCCGCCTGTCACGTCGATGGTGACATCGTGCCGGGTGCCGATCTCCGCCAGGATGTCTTTCTGGCGTGCCTCTGCCCAATGCTGATCTTCCATGGTGAGCGGGCGGACGTTCCAGCGCAGCACCGCGCGTTCGGGAACGACATTATTGGGGCCGCCGCCATCCAGCTTCGCAGGGTTGACCGACAGCGTGTCGCGTTCCTGCTTCATGGCGTCCAGCCGCACCGCGAGATCGGCTGCGGCCACGAGGGCGTTGCGGCCATCCTGTGGGTTGCGCCCGGCATGGGCGGCGCGGCCGGTAATGGCGGCAGCGAAATTGCCGGAGCCCTTGCGCCCGCCAGCCAGTGTTCCATCGGGTTCGGCGGCGGGTTCGAACGTCAGGCCGATCTGGCAACGTTCCGCTGCCTCCGCCAGCAGTGCGGCGCTGCCCAGCGAAGAGACTTCCTCGTCGGCATTCAGGATGACTTCCCAGCCGATTTCGCCCGCCAGCGGTGACGCCTCCAGCGTACGAAGCGCCTCCAGCATGATGGCGATTCCACCCTTCATATCGGCGACGCCGGGGCCGTTAAGGACTCCCGGTTCTACCCATTTCAGGCTCTGGAAATGATGATCGCTGGGAAAGACGGTGTCCATATGGCCGGTCAGCAGGATGCGCCGGTTTCCCCGTCCGGGGCGGACGATGTGCAGATTGCGACCGTGGGCGAGCGGGACGCGTTCCCCATTAGTGTCCAGCGTTTCGACCGCACTTGGTTCGCGCAGGTCGGCGCTGCCGCCCAAAGGGGCAAACGCCTCGCCAAGGATGTCAGCCATTTCCGCCAATCCCGCCAGATTGCGACTGCCGGTATTCAGCCGACACCAATGTTCGACATTGGCCAGCATCGCCGGGCCATGGCCCTCGATAGGCGCCAGGGCTTGCGATTCAACTTGGGTCAGATTGGGCATGGGAAGCCCTTAACGTGGTGCCGCTACCCGGTCGAGAGACGCGCGCGCGTCCGCCGCGTCGCGGGCGATTTGCGCCTTCAGCGCGTCGAGGCCGTCCAGCTTTCGTTCCTCGCGCAGATAGGCGATCAGTTCGACATCGATGGTCTGGCCGTAAAGATCGCCATCCCAATCGAAAAACCAGCTTTCCAGCAGCTCGACAGGCGGCTCGATCATGGGGCGGATTCCCAGATTGGCGACACCGTCCCGCCGGGCGCCGTCCGGCATGATGCCGCGAACCGCATAGACGCCGTAACGCGGCCGCGCATAGTCGCCCAGGCGCATATTGGCTGTCGGCGTGCCGAGCGAGCGGCCCAGCTTTGCGCCATGCTCCACCTCTCCTCGAATGGTGAAGGGGCGCGAGAGCATGCGTGCCGCCTCCTGAGGGTTGCCTGCCTGCAGGGCTTTGCGGATGCGTGTGGAACTGATTCGGTGACCGGCAACACCATTTACCGGCGCGACGGCAATCGCCTCTATGTCGTAGACGGCGCCCAGTCGTTTGAGATCCCGTGCGGAGCCGGAGGCCTGCGTGCCGAATGTGAAATCCTCGCCTGTCACGATTCCCGACAGGGCGAGCCGGTCATGCAGCACGTCGCGGACGAAGTCCTTGGGGGAAAGGGCCGCCATCGCGCGGTCGAATGCCAGCACGATGGTCCCGTCGAGGCCCGCCGCTGCAAACAGGTCCAGTCGTTGCGGTATCGTCGTCAGCGTCAGGGGCGGCGCGTCAGGCTGGAACAAGCGAGCGGGGTGCGGATCGAAGGTGATAACGAGTGATGGCCCGCCCTTTGCGCGCGCGCGCGCCTGCGCCTCCCCCACCACCGCCTGATGGCCGGAATGAAAGCCATCGAAATTGCCGAGCGCCGCGAACCCGCCGCGAAGGTCGGCGGGAAGGGGCGAATCCTGGAAGATGCGCTGCATGCGCCGTTACCCTCGCCTGTCGCTCAGGTGCGGTCGCGCAGATAATAGCGTTCGACCTCACCGAGATTCTCGTCGAGATCATAGATGATTGGCTGCCCGGTCGGGATTTCGAGACCCGTAATGTCCTCGTCCGAAATGCCGGACAAATGCTTGACGAGTGCGCGCAAGCTGTTGCCATGGGCGGAGATGAGGACCCGCTTGCCGGCCTTCAGTTCCGGTGCGATGTTCTCGGTCCAATAGGGCAGTACCCGTTCGATGGTGTTTTTCAGGCTTTCGGATGCCGGCACCTCTATGCCGCGATAGCGCAGGTCATTGGCCAGATCATAGGGACCGCCCGCCTCCATCGCAGGCGGCGGCGTGTCGAAGCTGCGGCGCCAGATATGCACCTGCTCGTCGCCATGGCGGTCGCGCGTTTCCTGCTTGTCGAGACCGGTCAGGCCGCCATAGTGCCGCTCGTTGAGGCGCCAGTCCTTCGTGACGGGCAGCCACAGGCGTCCCATCGCCTCCAGCGCCAGATTGAGCGTCTTGATCGCGCGTGTCTGATAGCTGGTGAAGCACAAGTCGAAGTCGAGCCCGGCGGCGCCCATGGCTTCGCCTGCGGCAATGGCTTCCGCAGTGCCCTTCTCCGTCAGGTCGACGTCCCACCAGCCAGTGAAACGGTTTTCCAGATTCCACTGCGACTGGCCGTGGCGGATAAGGACGAGCTGGGGCATTCGGGTGTTCCTGTATGTTTTGCTACCGGTTCTGCGGCGGGCGGAATAGACGCGCGGGGATCAGTTCTGCAATTCGTCGACGATGGCGAGTGTTGCGCCCAGGCAGGCGTGGGCGAGCAGCTTGCAGCGCTCCGGGCTCCATCCCCAATATTCGTTCGGCATGACGTTCGCATCCTTGAACGGCATTTCCAGCGTCATTGCCAGGCAGTGGAACCGCTCGGCGACCTGATTGGTGCAGACGGTGAGGTTCGCCTGTCCGTTGCGGTCGCGGGGATAGCCTTCCTCCGTCTGGAAATCGGGAGAGCGGGCAAGGAGAGCAGCTTTCCAATTGTCTAGCAGACCCTGGAGGCGATCGTCGAACGAGGGGATACCCTCCGACCCGGCGATGAAATTATTGGCAATGGCTTCGTCGCCATGAACGTCGAGGCAAAAGTCGCAGCCCACCTCGTCCATCCGCTGCCGCACCAGATAGACCTCTGGCGAGCGGTCCATGGAGGGCTCCGCCCATTCGCGATTGAGATTGGCGCCGACGCCGTTGACGCGCAGATTGCCACGCCGCGATCCGTCCGGATTCATGTTCGGGACGATGCGCAGCGTCGCCTTTTCCAGAAGGGCGCGGGAGACGGGATTAGAATAATCCGTCAACATGTCGAGCGCCCCCTCCATCCACCATTCGGCCATGGTTTCGCCCGGATGCTGCCGCCCGATGATCCACAGGTTGAGGGGACCCGTGCCCATGGTGACCAGGTCCACGTCCTGGCCGTCGAGGGTCTTGCCGAGGCTTTCCACCGTGACATCCGCCTGTCCCGCGACATCCGCGACCAAATCATGGTGCCGCTCCATGGAATAGGGGGCGAAATAGGCGACCCACAAACTGCCTGAGCCGGGCGTGACGTTGATGGTCAGAACACCCTCGCCCTCGTCATAGCTGGTATCGGCACGCCACCAGATCTCGCGATCCTCTGATACGCAGGCGCGGTACCCAGACCAACCGGCGGGATAGGCGGAGTCCTTCAGACCGGTAATGCGGATCGTGCACTCCTCGTCGGCCGCGCCCGTCAGGCGAAAGAAGAACCATTGCAGGAAATCGGAGTTCGAATCCTTGGGGATCGTCAGTTCGATGTCATCGGGGGCATTGCAGCGAACGACCTCTATATTGCCGCCGTCAAAGCTGGATGAAATGGCAAGAGTCATTGGTCGGTCTCCACGCTGTCGGGAAGGGATCGTAGCGTTTCAAAAGCGCGTTCACCGCGCAAACTGTTCCACCATGTAACGGGATTCAGCCATTCCAGCGATCCGTCGACGGAAAACGTAATAAACTCGGCGCGGCCGGAAATATTCTCCACCGGTAACAGGCCCAGGCCGCCCCGACCGTCGGAACGCGTGGCAAAGCGGCTGTCCGCGCTCATGTCGCGATTGTCGCCCATCATGAAGACATGGCCGTCCGGCACGACGACAACAGGGGTATTATCCCCTTCAGTTTGGCCAAGGTCGAGCACCTCATATTGGTGGCCGTTCGGCAGCGTCTCAATGAAACGTGGATAGCGGCAGACGACGACGCCATCCTCTCGCACGACGCGGTATCGCAGCTTCAGCTCCGCACTGGGACTGGCCATGTTGCTGCATTCCATATTGGGCGACTGGACGATCTCGGTTGGGGCGATCTGCTGCTTGGGGACAGCGGTGCCGTTCAGGTAGAGCGTGCCGTTGCGCATCTGCACCGTGTCACCGGGCAGGCCGATAACCCGCTTGATCCAGTCCGCATGCATCACCGGGTCCTTCAAAACGACGATGTCGCCGCGATCGGGATAGCTGCCGAATAGGCGGCCTTCTATAGGCGGCAATACGCGCAGGAACGGTGACAGATATGAGTAGCCATAGGGATATTTGGTGACGACCAGCCGGTCGCCGACCAGCATGGTCGGAACCATTGATTCCGATGGGATGAAGAAGGGCTTGGCGATGAACGACCAGATCGCCATGACCGCCAGCGCAAGAAGCGCGATGTGTCGCAGCTCCCGTTTCCAATCGGTCGGAGGCTTCGGCTTTGCCGCTTTCGTGCGTTTCAGGATGATCTTTACTCCGGAACAGCGGTAATGATGACGAAGGCCTGCGCCCAGGGGTGATCGTCGGTCATCGTCAAATGTATCTCGGCCCTATGCCCGGCGGGCGTCAGTTTTTCCAGCCGCTTCGCTGCGCCGCCCGAAAGGGTCATCGTGGGGGCGCCGCTGGGAAGATTCGTGACACCCAGATCGCGCATGAACACACCTTGGCGAAAGCCGGTGCCAAGTGCCTTTGAGCAGGCCTCTTTCGCTGCGAAGCGCTTTGCATATGTGCCCGTGCGGGTCAGCGGGCGTCCGGCGGCCTTCTTCCGCTCCGTATCGGTGAACACCCTGTTTTCAAAACGCTCGCCAAAACGGTCGAGCGACTTTTGAATGCGCTCGATATTGCAAAGATCGGAGCCGATTCCGACGATCATCACGGACGCACAGACTGGGTCGACAGGCGCGCATCGTCCATCGCGTTCCGCATCCGCCGGATTGCTTCTTCCAGGCCCACGAAAACGGCCTCCCCGATCAGATAATGGCCAATGTTCAGTTCCGCGAGTTCCGGGATCGCGGCAACCGGGCCAACATTCGCGGTTGTCAGACCATGGCCGGCATGAACCTCCAGCCCCATCGCGGTGCCCATGCGGGCCGCGTCGATCAGCGACTGCAGGGCGGGTTCGCGCGCGGCGCCTTCCAGATTGGCATAGTCGCCCGTGTGGAGTTCGACGACGGGGGCGCCCAGCGAGCGCGCCGCCTCCAGCTGTCGTTCATCGGCCTCTACGAACAGGGACACGCGGATTTGCGCACCGGACAACTGGTCCACGAAGCGTTTCAGGCGGTTGTGCTGTCCGGCGGCGTCCAGTCCCCCCTCGGTGGTGCGCTCCTCGCGTTTTTCCGGCACGATGCAGGCGGCATGCGGGCGATGTTTCAGCGCGATCGCCAGCATCTCGTCGGTTGCTGCCATTTCCAGGTTCAGTGGCAGGTCGATCTCCTCCGACAAACGGATGATATCCGTGTCGGTAATATGGCGCCGATCTTCCCGCAGATGTGCGGTAATGCCATCCGCCCCGGCATGCGCGGCCAATTTTGCCGCAGCGACGGGATCGGGGTGGCCGCCGCCCCGCGCATTGCGGATGGTGGCGACGTGATCGATGTTTACGCCAAGGCGAAGGGGGGTCACGTTCTTGCCTGTCCCGCGCTCCGCGATCCGGGCTTCACGGGGTCAATGGCGGCAAGTTCAGGTGGAACATCGCTCGCCTCGTAAGTGGGCACCTCAATCGCAAGCAGGCTGTACAGCGGGACGCCGATGTCGGCTTTCCCATTAGACCTGTCGACCAGGCACCCCCCGGCGACAACCTCGCCACCGGCTGCCTCGATCGCCGCGATGGCCTCGCGCGAAGAAAGGCCGGTGGTAACCACATCTTCCATCATGAAGACTTTCTGACCCTGCTGCAGATCAAATCCGCGCCGTAATTCGAACGTGCCGGATGGACGTTCCACGAACATGGAGTCGACGCCAAGAACGCGGGCCATTTCATAGCCTGCCAGAATGCCACCCATTGCGGGGGAGATGACCACGGAAATCTGTTCCCGCACCTCGTATGGAATTTTCAATGCCAGCGCCCCCGTCAGCCGCGCGGCGCGCTTTGGATCCATCAACACGCGCGCGCATTGCAGGAATGTCGGAGATCGCAGGCCGGATGAAAGGATGAAATGGCCCTCCAGGAGCGCCCCGGCAGCACGGAATTCTGCGAGCACTTCTTCGTCGATCATCATCTTTCCCTTATCGCTTGGCACGCTATCTCTTCTCTCTCTCCACGGAGGTTACGGCATCGCTGGTTCTCAGCGCGGCGATGATATGCGTCAGATGCTGAAGATCGTCCACCTCCACATCGACCACAAACGTTCCGAAGGAGGAGTCGCGGTCGCGAACACGCATATTGATGATATTCGCGTCGGAGCGCGCCAGTATGGCAGTCACGGTCGCAAGCGCGCCTGACGAGTTTTCCAGAACCATGGCGAGCGTGGCGATGCCCCTGTCGGTCTCCTCCCCCCAGCTGAGGTCCAGCCAATCGCGGTCGGTTTCACTTGCCAGTTCGCCGCAATCCAGCGTGTGAACGTCGATGCCACCCACTTTTCGGCGCAACCCTACGATGCGCTCGCCAGGAATGGGATGGCAGCAGGACGACAGATGGACGGAGACGCCGGGGGTAAGTCCCTTGATGGAAATCTTGCCCCGATTGCCGCGCTTCGCCTTTGATCGGCGGCGCATGGCGAACAGACCCGGGGCAAGCGCATCGATCAGCCGGTCGGCGGAGATTTCATGCTCGCCCAATTGTTCAAACAGCGTTTCCTCCGAATCGACGCCCAGGCGCTTCAATGCCTCGTCGAATGCCTTTTGCGACACCTCGACGTTCAGGCGCGCTGCGGCCTCCTCGTAAATCTGATGGCCCAGTCGGATGGATTCCGCACGGCCCAACATGCGGCGGTGGCGCCGTATCGCGGCCCGTGCCTTCGCCGTGGCGACGAAGTTTTCCCACGCGGGATCCGGCTCCTGAAATTCCGAGCGAAGGATCTCAACCTGATCGCCGTTCTTCAACTCGGTTCTCAGCGGAACCGGCCGACCATTCACCTTGGCGCCGACTGTGGTCTTGCCGACGTCGGTATGGACCGCAAAGGCGAAATCAACCGGCGTCGCCCCGCGCGGCAATTGGATCAGTTCACCTTTAGGCGTGAAGCAGAAGACGGTGTGCTGGTACATTGCCAGGCGGGTCTGCTCCAGAACCTCCTCCGGCGTGGCGGCGTGGTCCAGGATTTCCAGCAAATCGGTGATCCAAGGATATTCCTCCCGGCCCGCGCGGCCGTCGTCGCCCCGATCCTTGTACGCCCAGTGCGCTGCGAGGCCGTGCTCCGCCTCTTCATGCATGGAATGCGTGCGGATCTGCACTTCGACGCGCAGGCGCCCCTCGTAAAGGACGGTCGTGTGCAGACTGCGATAGCCGTTGCGCTTGGGCGTCGAAATGAAATCCTTGAAGCGGGCGGGCATGGCGGCCCATTTCTGGTGCAGGATACCAAGCGCGCGGTAGCAATCGTCAGGCCGGTCGACGAGCGCGCGAAATGCGATGACATCGGACAATTGCTCGAACGCGATATGCCGCTCCTGCATCTTCTTATAGATGCTGAAGGGGCGTTTTTCGCGGCCGGCAACCTCTGCATCGACGCCGTGCGAGCCAAGGGTGGTGCGAATGTCCTCGGCGATCTTGTCGACCTCGCCGCCGCCCTTCGCTCGCAGGTCGCCAAGGCGCTGGGTGATGGATTGAAAGGCCTCCGGCTCCAGTTCGCGGAAGGCGATTTCCTTCATCTCGTCCATGAACTGGTACATGCCGATGCGCTCGGCCAGCGGCGCATAGATATCCATCGTTTCCCGGGCGATGCGCTTGCGCTTTTCCGGGTTCTTGATGTGATGCAGTGTCCGCATATTGTGCAGCCGGTCAGCCAGCTTCACCAGCAGCACACGGATGTCGCCGGACATGGCGATCAGGAACTTACGCAGGTTTTCCGCGGCGCGTTCTGAATCGGTCTGCGCCTCGATTTTCGAAAGCTTGGTAACGCCATCAACCAGACGGGCGACATTTTCGCCGAACAGGTCGCGAATCTTTTCCGGTGTGGCGACGGTGTCCTCGACCGTGTCGTGCAGGATCGCCGTCGCGATCGTCTCATCGTCCAGTTTCAGATCGGTCAGGATGCCCGCCACCTCTATCGGGTGGGAGAAATACGGGTCGCCGGATGCGCGCTTCTGACTGCCATGCGCCTGCAGGCTGAACACATAGGCGCGGTTCAGCAAATCCTCGTCCGCATCCGGATCGTAGGCCCTGACTTTTTCGACAAGTTCATACTGGCGCAGCATGGCACCGACTATGTGAGCGGTCGCCGTCCATAGGCAACCGGATTCGGCCTAATGGCCGGGAAAGAGCCTAGGCCTCGTAATCCGGAACGATTGGCGTCGGCTTCGGCGGAGCGGCAGCGGTCAGACGCAGCGCCTCTGCGGCCTGTGCCATGTTGACGGCCTCATCCGCCTCGTCATCCTCGTCGACCAGAACCTTCTGCATGCTGGTGACCAGCACTTCGTTCAGGTGCTTCGGCTTCACCTTCTCGGCGGCGATTTCGCGCAGGGCGACGACCGGGTTCTTGTCGCGGTCGCGTTCAACCGTCAGGTCTGCGCCTGCCGAAATCTGGCGCGCACGCTGTCCGCTGAGCAGGACGAGATCGAAACGGTTGGGGATCTTGTCGACGCAATCTTCGACGGTAACGCGCGCCATGGGCGGACTCCGAAAGGGGATTCTGTTGGGAAATTATGTGTTCCGCAGCTAGGGGCGGGGGCGCCATATGTCAAGTAAAACGCCCTTTCCGGTCCTCTATGAGGATGCCGAACTGCTGATCATCGACAAGCCTGCCGGGCTTGCGGTGCATCCCGGCCCGAAGACTCCGCACAGCCTGGAGGATCGTCTGGACGAGCTGCGGTTCGGCTATCACCGCCGTCCCGGTCCGGCACATCGCCTGGACAGGGATACGTCGGGCTGCCTGGTCCTGGCGCGCAACCCAAAGGCGCTGAAACGGATGCATGGCCTGTTCGAGGCGGGGCTGGTGGAAAAAACCTATTTCGCCATTCTGACCGGGACGATCGAGGGCGAAGGCATCATCGACGTGCCGCTGAAGAAGATCAGCAGCAAGGAGGACGGCTGGCGCATGGTGGTCGCTGAAAAGGGCGATTCCAAGTCGAAGGAGGCGCTGACCCGTTGGCGGGCGGTGAAGGCAGCAGGAACGGGGCGCACTTTCGTGGAATTCAAACCCGCAACAGGGCGGACGCACCAGCTGCGCATCCATGCGGCACATGCGCTATCGCCCATTGCCGGTGATCCCGTTTATGGCGTTGGCACTGGCAACGAGATGGAGCCGATGCGGCTGCATGCGCGGCGCATAGCCTTCGACTGGCGCGGCGGACGGCGGATCGAGGTGGAGGCGCCGGTACCATTTGCGCCCTGAAAACGAAAACGGCCCCGCCACCCGGGGGTGGCAGGGCCGTTTCATATTCTTCTGGAAAGGCTTACGCGCTTTCGAGGTTTACCGCGCTGGTCTTGCCGCGACGGTCCTCTTCAAGGTCATAGGAAACCTTCTGGTCCTTATCCAGCGTGTGCATGCCAGCGGCCTGTACAGCGGTGATATGGACGAAAGCGTCATTGCCGCCACCTTCCGGTGCGATGAAACCATAGCCTTTGTCGGCGTTGAAGAATTTTACGGTGCCTATGGGCATATTCTATTCCTTAATTCGATTCATAACCCGGACTTGCCAAGATTGGCGCACCGGGAGCGTCAAGCGAGCGAAAGAAGGAAACTGGGCCGCAAAGCGCCAAAGGCCGTCGATCTGCGACTATATGCTCACGTCTATATAATGGAGTGGCTGGGAAAAAGCAATGCGGCGGGTGGGGACCCCATTTGCGGAGGCGGCGGACGCAAGGCCCCCGTGTTTGCGATACCGGTGCGGAACAGTCGTGAGAGGCTTGAGCCTTAGGCGCGGATCAAGGCGGTGCGTTCGTTTTCCTTAGCCGCGTAAAGTGCCCGGTCGGCCGCAACGAACAGTGCGTGCGGATCGAGCGCCTCTGCCTGGGGCGCGAAAGCAAGGCCGACGGAGGCGCTGAACGGCAGCAGGTCGCCATTCCAGGGAACGGGGCGCAGAAGATCTGCAAGCATAAAGCGCACTTTCGCCTCAGTTTTGCTGCGCGACTCAACGGGCGGCAGCAAAACCGCGAATTCGTCGCCGCCGATGCGAGAGATCAGGCGCGCCTGGGGGAATGCCTTGCGAAGGCGGTCCCCCAGAGCGACCAGACAGGCATCTCCCGCGGCATGTCCCCACCAATCATTGACCTGCTTGAACCTGTCCAGGTCGAACAGGATCAGCGCCCCGACCGCGGCGATGTTAGCGCAAACACTGGTCTCCCCCGCCGCGCCATCCTGAGGCGGATTTTGCGCCTGATCCAGAAAGTTTTGAAATCGCGCGCGATTAGCAACACCGGTCAGCGGATCGCATTCAGCCTGTGCCCGCAACGCCTCCCAGCGTGCGCGATCCTCACTTATGTCCTGCTTCATACCATAAAGAGTTTCCGCGCGGCCATGCCTGCTGTTCACGGCTGCGGTAATACGTATCCAGCGCTCGGCCCCGTCGGGACGAACGATCTGGGCATCGAGAGAGAAGCCGGAGCAGGTGGCGATTGCCTGTGCGCGCTTCCGCTCAAGCAGGTCGCGCGATTCCTCGCTGTAAAGGTCGATCATGGCCCTGCGTTCCGGCTGGCGCCTGCTGCACAGGCCGAACATGCTGAAAACGCCATCGGTCCAGGTAAGTCGCTCGCTGTGCAGGTCGCAGGAAAAGGCGCCCATCGGAAGGAGCGAAGCAGCCCGGTCGTAAAGCTCAAGCGGACAGAGCCCGGCCTCATGCGGCAGGAGCGGACTTGCCTCGAAAGCCGGCCGTGCAGCGATCTGGTTTATCGATTCCATATTTCGCGTGAGAGCTCCCCTCCGAACCAATTATAGGTTAATGCAGAACGCTATCTCATACCAAAGTAAATGAGGCGTTTATGGCGTAGAAGCCGTAGCGGGAGCGGAACCTGATCCCGTCACCCACCCTACTCCTCACCCATCCTCAGGGCGGCGATAAACGCCTCCTGCGGGATGTCGACATTGCCATATTGTCGCATGCGCGCCTTGCCGGCCTTTTGCTTTTCCAGCAGCTTCTTTTTTCGGGAAATATCGCCGCCATAGCATTTTGCGGTGACGTCCTTTCGCATCGCGCTGATGGTCTCGCGCGCGATGACCTTGCCGCCGATCGCCGCCTGGATGGGGATTTTGAACAGATGCCGGGGGATCAGCTCCTTCAGCCGTTCGCAAAGACCCCGGCCCCTGGTCTCTGCAACTGAGCGGTGGACTACCATCGACAGCGCGTCGACAGGCTCTGCATTGACGAGGATGTTCATCTTCACAAGATCGCCTTCGCGATAGCCGATCTGGTGATAGTCGAAGCTGGCATAGCCGCGGGAAATGCTCTTCAATCGGTCGTAGAAATCGAACACCACTTCGTTCAGCGGCAATTCGTAAGTGATCTGCGCACGGCCGGCGACATATGTCAGGTTCTTCTGAATGCCGCGCCGGTCCTGGCACAGTTTCAGGATCGCGCCGAGATAGTCGTCGGGGACGTAGATCGTCGCTTCGATCCACGGTTCCTCCATATTGGCGATCTTCACCGGCTCCGGCATGTCGGCGGGATTGTGCAGCTGCTGCGTGCTGCCGTCCGTCATGTGGACGCGATAGACGACGGAGGGCGCCGTGGTGATCAGGTCCAGATCATATTCGCGGGTCAGCCGCTCCTGAATAATCTCCAGGTGCAGCAGGCCGAGGAAGCCGCAGCGAAAGCCGAAGCCCAGCGCAGCAGAGGATTCCGCCTCCCATTGAAAACTGGCATCGTTCAGGCGCAGCTTGCCCAGGCTCTCGCGCAATTTTTCGAAATCGGCCGCGTCGATGGGGAAGAGGCCGCAGAAAACAACGGGCTGCACCTCCTTGAAGCCGGGGAGGGCCTTTTCAGTCCCCTTCTTCGCATCGGTGATGGTGTCGCCGACGCGGGTCTGTGCGACCTCCTTTATCTGCGCGGTGACGAAGCCGATCTCGCCCGGGCCGAGTTCGCTAAGATCGGTGCGCTTTGGCGTGAAGCAGCCGACGCGGTCGATAAGGTGCGTTTCGTCCGTCTGCATGAAGCGGACCTGCTGCCCCTTCTTAAGGCGGCCCTCCATGACGCGAACAAGGATGACGACGCCCAGATAGGGGTCGTACCAGGAATCGACGAGCATTGCCTTTAACGGCGCGTTTTCATCGCCGCCCGGCGGGGGAATGCGCGTAACGATCGCCTCCAGCACCTCCTCTATGCCCAGGCCGGTTTTGGCGCTGGTCAGGACGGCGTCGTCGGCAGGCAGGCCGACAATATCCTCGATCTCCGCCTTTACCTTCTCAACGTCCGCAGCAGGCAGGTCGACCTTGTTGATGACGGGGACGATCTCATGGTCATGTTCGATCGACTGATAGACGTTGGCGAGCGTCTGTGCCTCCACCCCCTGCGCAGCGTCGACGACGAGGAGGGCGCCCTCGCATGCGGCAAGCGATCGCGAAACCTCATATGCGAAATCGACATGACCGGGCGTGTCCATCAGGTTCAGCTGATAGGTCTCGCCGTCCTTGGCGGTATAATTCAGCCGGACGGTCTGCGCCTTGATGGTGATGCCGCGTTCCCGCTCAATATCCATATTGTCGAGGAGTTGCTCGGTCATCTCGCGCTGCGTGAGGCCACCGGTCGTCTGAATAAGGCGGTCGGCCAGCGTCGACTTGCCATGGTCGATATGCGCGATGATCGAGAAGTTGCGGATATGGCTGAGCGGTGTTGTCATAGGGGCGCAGGTAGAACGGGGCGCGCTCGCGTGCAAGCTGGTGTGAGCGGGGTGGTCCGAGAGGATCATCCGTAGCGGGGTCGCAGCATGCAACATCCATTATTTATCAGCCGAATGGCGACTGTCGGGATTCTTTACATTTCACAAAGAGTTAACATAGCAAGACGCCCCTAACAGGCGGGAATCACGGGGTTTTGCGAGTCTGGCATGCGCCGTGCATGGCTGAAGGGCAATAACAGCATTGATTTCGCTGAATATCTTTCGGTGAATTTGTACAGGAGTAGTTAAATGACCACTTTCAAGACCTTGCTTGCCAGCGCCGCCGCTATTGGCCTTGCCAGCACCGCCGGCGCGGCCATTCTGCCGCTCGATGATTTCAACACCGCTTTCCCTGGCCAGCCGATCTTCACCGATGGTGCCGTGGTCTCGACGGGTCCGCAGGTAATTTCCGTTAGCGGAAACGACTTCACGCGGACGGCTTCGATTGAGGTCGACTTCAACTCGAACGGCTTCCCATCCGGCGCGCAGTTCCGCACCGACTCCGGCAACTTCGTTTATTCGAGCGATACGGGCGTCGCCGGGATCGTCACGCTGGACTATGATGTAGGTTCGACGTTCTTTGATGCTGCCACCACGGCAGGCACGGGTGCAATCCGCATCCAGGAGCTGACCGCTGACCGTCCGCGTACCTACAGCTTCGCCATCAACGGTGCCGTGCAGGATACCATCGTATCCTTGATCGACACCGAGCTTGGTTTCCCGACCGTTTATGAGCTGACGTTCGATACCTCTGCTCTAACTGGTTCCGACACGCTGTCGCTAGTCATCGACGCAGGTGCTGAAGGCAGTCTCGGCGACGCACTGGATTTGGAGCTTTCCATCCTCGACATCCGTTTGCCGGACGCTCCGATCGAGCAAGTTCCTGCTCCGGGTGCCCTGGGTCTTCTCGGTCTCGGAGTGCTCGGCCTCGGCCTGGCACGTCGTCGCAAGTCGGTCTGAGCATTTTACATACTCACCTTAGGGTGAAACGCGGAGGCCGTACCTTTCCTAAGGTGCGGCCTTTGTCGTGTTCGTGGCAGCTCCTGATGACCTAGTGGGACGATCGCAGATCCTATTGTCGGAAATTTTTACAGTTTTTTAATATACTTAACGATCCGAAACTATAAGACATTGAAACTTAGCTAAAAATCCTTTCTGGCATCGCCCTTGCTTGGTTAACGAAGGGGATAGTATTTTGTAATCAGTAAGGATTTTGTATGAGTAAGCTTTCAACCCTCCTTGCAGCGTCGGCTGCGGTCGTTGCGGCAACCGGCGTCAGCGCTGCTGTCGTATCCCTCGATGGCTTCGACACACCGTTCGACCCCAATCCACTGGCAACCAGCGGGTCGATGGTCACCTCCATGACAACGATTTCGACCGGCGGTAACACCTTCGATCGCACCACGACGCTCGAGGTCGATCAGAACACCAATGGTCCGCCCAGCATGGCTAGCGTTCGCACCGATAATGGCAGCGCCGTCTTCTCGAACGATACGGGTGTGGCGTCCATTCTGACGTTCTCCTATGACGTCGGCGACACGTTCAACATGGCACAGACCGGTGCCGCCACGGGCTCCCTGCGCATTAGCGAGCTGACAGCAGATCGTCCGCGCACCTATACGTTCAGCATCAATGGCGTTGAGCAGTCTTCCTCGACGCAGCTGATCGACACCGAGCTTGGTACGCAGAACGACGTTTTCCTGACCTTCTCGACGGCTATGCTGACGGGTGATGATGTTTTCACCGTCGAAATCGATGCCGGGGCAGAAGCAGGCGCGGCATTCCCAGGCAGCCCCGGTAGCATAGGCGATGCGCTTGATCTGGAACTCGCGATGTTCGAGATCGAGATCCCCGAGCTTCCGCCGGTTGACGTACCCGCACCGGGTGCCCTCGGCCTTCTGGGCCTCGGCTTGCTGGGCATCGGCCTGAGCCGTCGCCGCACCGCTGCATAAACGTAAAGCGACGGTCCGGATCGATCCCGGACTTATAAAGAAGGCCGTCTCGCAGAGCGCGAGGCGGCCTTCTTTATGTCGTGCAACGCGACTTCCGGGCGCCTGCTTGCCCTACTACCAACGGATTGTAACAATGGTCGGTAAGGAGGATTGATGCCCGTCGGTTCATTCCCCTCCCTTCCGCGATCTGTTAAGGGCCTGGGTGCATGGATCAGGAAAGAAATCGGCATCAGGCGGCACTGGCAAGCCTGAACGACGGCCAGCGCGAGGCATTGCGTCTGGTTTTTCTGCACATGTCATCAAAGGACATCGGCCGGGAACTGAAGGTATCCTCCCATACGATCGACAATCGCGTGAAGGCCGCGATGCAAAAGCTGGGCGCATCAAACCGTTGGGAAGCGGCAAGAATCCTCGCAGAAGACGAAGGCGCAATCGACCCAGATAAGGACTACCGGCGATTGGTCGACCAACCGCCGGTAGTCGACGAAGCGCCTGTTCCTCCCCCAATTCCTTTCCCAGCCGGTCATGTGGGCCGGTTGGAACAGGAAGGAGCGGGCGAACGGAATTTTCGTGACGCCGCGGTCTCCATCGGCCCCGAACTTGGGCGATGGTCGACAAGCCAGGTGCTGCCCTTGCCGCACCGCCAAGGCGAGCCGAACCGCATGACACCCATGGCCAGGATCGCCTCGATCCTGGGTATCGCACTGGCAGGGATCATTGCATTCGGTGCGCTGGTATCCGCGGTTCAGTCCCTGGGGCAGTTGCTTTAGCGTCACGCGAAGGTCGGTTCATCCGCACCTCTCCTCTTTCGCAATCGAAAGCCCGCTGTTGCTGCGGGGGGAGAGAATAGCATTATGTTGAACCAACGCATGGCCGCCGCACAGAAGGTCGCCGACCGCCTGTTTTCCGCAGAAGCCGCCCTCGATTCCGCCCTTGCCGAAGTGGCGCAACTGACGGCTGCGGTGCCGATCGCCCGCGCAGAAGCAGGCCTGTCCGCCATGTTCGGACAGGATGCACTCCAGGCGGCGCAGGCGGCGGTAACCGCGCTGGTCGATGCTCGCGGTAAATTGCTTGAGACCCACCGTCAGCTGGACAACACCAAGGACCAGATGGGCCTCAGGACCAAGATGTTCGGTGGCGGCATGCCGAAACCTGAGCCCTTGAGCGCGGAGCAACCGCGGCATTTGACGGTCGTCACCTCCGACGCAGCCTGATCCGGTAGAAAGTGGATTGTGTCGCTACCTAGCCGCCGTGCCGGTAAGGTGGCGACATGATCTACCAGTTTTTCTTTCCTGCGCTCTATTGGCTGGTCCTGATCATATGCGGAATTTACGTGTCAAGGCGCGGTGGATCGCTGGAGCGGCGCGTGCTGTGGCTGCTCGTCTGCATGTCGGTGCTCAGCGTGCTCGTCAGCATGATGGACGACAACCGCTTTCACTCCACAGGATACGGGTTGCTGGCGCTCGACCTGCTGCTTCTTGCGATACTGATGCGCATCGCCCTCACGAGCGCGCGTTACTGGCCGATATGGGCGGCGGGCTTTCATATGATTTCCGTGATAACTCATTTGGCGGTCATGGCCGTGCCGGATCTGGTACCGACGGCCTATGCGCTGGTGCAGGGCCTTTGGGCTTACCCGGTCTTTGCCAGCCTGGCGCTGGGAGCGCGATGGGTGAGCAGGGGCTGGGTACCGGACGAGACGTCGAGGCGGAGGGGCGCGCCCTTCTAGCGCATTTATTTCGCTTGGCCGGTCATGCGGAACCGGACAGCCTCGCAGAACGCCTCGTCAGGTCGGCTGGCGGCGTTGCCGCCGCAATCACGGCCGATATGCCGACCGTGCCTGGGTTGGAGGACCGTGCCAGCCTAGAAATGCTGACGACGGTTCGTAGTGTCATGACGCTTGTCCTGCGTAAGGAAGCGATGGCGGGTGCGATCCTGTCGACCCGAGAGGCACTTCTCGATTATCTGCACGCTGCCATCGCGCATCGCGCGTCTGAGCAACTGGTGGCACTGTTCCTGGACGCGCGATGCCGTCTGATTTCGGAAGAAGTGCTGGCGCGGGGCGGTCCCAACACCGTCGACGCCTATCCGCGCGACCTTTTCGCGCGAGCGCTCACGCTCGGCGCGCATCGTATTATCCTGGCGCACAATCATCCGTCTGGCGATCCTTTGCCTAGTGCAGAGGACATTGCCATGACCAAGCACCTGGCGGCGATCGGTCGTTCGCTGGATATCGAGGTGGACGACCACATCATTATAAGCCGCACCGGCTGGTCCAGCCTGAAGGCGGCCAACCTGCTATGAGGGACCGACGGTCACCCCCGCCGCACCAGGATACCGGCCTGGTCATAGATACAGAGGTGCTGACCAGCGCATTGTCGGTGATCATGTCGGCGTCGATTGCGGGTGAGCTTGCACGCAGGGCCATCCGCGACATCGGGTCGCTACCCGCCGTGCTCGGCAGCAGCGACCGGAGGCTGACAAAGGCGGGCTTTGGGAAGACGGCGATCATCATGCTCCGTACCCTGAGCGTCGAGATGAGGCGAAGCCTCGCCACCGCGCTGCGTCACGACGGCGTCGACCGGGATGGCAGCGTGTTCCGCGAATATGTGGCTCTGTCACGGGCGGCGTTAAACCCCGGAGAAGCAATCCTTTTCCTGTTCGATAAATGCCAGGCGCTGAGTGCTGACATCGTCTGCCGGTCCCGAGATGGGCACCGCGATATGCCCGTCTTTACAGAGATTGCATCCCAGGCGCGTGCTGCCCGGGCACGTTCCTTCATGCTGCTGCATCGCAGTCCGGCTGGGGCGCTCACGCCCTTTCACAGTCGCCTCGCCATGTGCTGCGTTGCCGCCGGATTGGCCCCTTATGTGCCCGAAACGGCGCCTGTTGCGCCGTGGTCCAGCGAAGTCTCCGGAGTATAGCAAATCTAGGGGGCAGGCAGGTTCGATATATGAGGCGGCGTCAGATGGCGAGCGAATTCGATTACGGCATTGCACGTCAGTATTTTGGGGCATGTTCGCCCCAGCATCTGATCCAGATTATTCGCGCGGAAGCGCCGATGACGCTGCATCGTGCGGCCAACGCAATCCCGGATGAGGAAAGCCGGTTTCGCATATGGCTGGCGGCATATGCCTTTGGCAGCATCCTCGACCCGCATCTTCTTTTGTCGGACGTGCGATATATAGCGAGGGCAGAGGCGCTGATCGCCGTCCACCAGCGCTTGTGGCCGCCCGCCAATGGCCGGGCAGGCGATGCGACGGTAAACGGAACCACAGGATCCGCGCCGACCGGATAGGCCGCGCTTCGGGCGCGCCGCGTGAAGGCTTGCCTGTCGGGGCCGGGGGGGGCTTTTCAAAACAATGACCGCACAAGCGTCCGCCAAGTCTGTTTTGGGGTGGTTTTGCGCCCACCAAGGCGCTAGAGCCGCCGGCTTGCCAGGTAGACGGAGCGGTGGCCGAGTGGTCGAAGGCGCACGCCTGGAAAGTGTGTATAGGGTATCCCCCTATCGTGGGTTCGAATCCCACCCGCTCCGCCATTGGCCGATATCGGACTGTCTTTCATTTCTGCCACCGTACCGCCAATTCACTTGAGATGATGGCGCGGTTTTTTGCGGCCCCCTTTGACCCCCTTTCACAAGTGGCCCGGAATCGGAGGAGAGGTCGGGAGGGAAGTGGTAGGGTAGCGTGAACCGCCGCTAAAGTTCGGTTCTTTAAGAGGTCCGGGCTTCACCAAGATGGCCGCGTATTCTTGTTGAATGTTACGGCTTAGGGAGTGAACGAGGCACAATGTCGGGGCTTCTAAGAGCGGAGTCTGCGGCAGGACCGTGGGCCGTCTTCACCCAGGCGCCCGTCTCAGCTATGATGGTCATTCACCAATGGGAGTGAGTCATGGACCGCCTGTTCGTCGCCTTGGTTCTTGCGCTATCGTCCGCAAATGTCGCCGCCGGCCCCGTGTCCCCCTCAGAATATTCTTTTGAGACGAAGGTCATCCAGCTTCCGGAAGGCTCCCGTCCCCATGATGCCGCTCCCGGTCGGCCTGGCGAAATCTGGTACACGGCGCAACGTCAGGGCGCACTCGGCATCGTCGACATCGATAGCTGGACGTTCCGACAAGTACCCCTCGGTAAGGATTCTGCCCCTCATGGCGTCGTTCTTGGACCCCAGGGCAAGGCGTGGATCACTGATGGCGGACAAAATGCGATTGTACGCTATGATCCCGCGAGCGAGGCGATCGATGTTTGGGAGCTGCCCGAAGAAAGCGGCTATGCCAATCTCAACACCGGCGCCTTCGATGCCGACGGTGTTCACTGGTTTACCGGCCAGAACGGCATCTACGGAAAGGTGGATACGTCCGGGGTCATGGAAGTTTTTGCAGACCCGGAAGGGCGCGGCCCCTATGGCATCGACGATACTCCCGATGGCGAGATCTGGTATGTGTCGCTTGCCGGAAGCCACTTGGCAAAGGTGAATCGCGAAACCGGCAGCGTCACCTTGATCGAACCTCCGCATGAAGGGGCGGGTCTGCGCCGCGTGTGGGCCGATTCCGCCGGCGATCTGTGGATCAGCGGCTGGAACAGCGGCAAACTCTACCGCTACCGCCCGACCGATAATCAGTGGGCCAGCTTCGATCTGCCAGGTGACCAACCGAAAGCCTACGCAGTCTATGTCGATGAACGTGACGATGTATGGGTGACGGACTTTACCAGCAACCATACACTGGTTTTCGACCCTGAGAGCGAACGTTGGATCGCGACGATCCCCGGCAGCGGCCCCAATGCCAATGTGCGTCAGATATTGGGCCGCGGGGATCAGGTCTACCTTCCTGAATCCGGTACGGACAGGCTGATGATGGTGACGGTCGGGAATTGAAGGGGACAGCGGCCCTCGTGCTGGCCGCAGGTGTGATCGCCTCGCTGGTCGCGCCTTCGATCAGCAGTGCACGGGGCGGAGGTCCTGCCGAGCGCAACTTAGGCGAACGGGCATTCCAAAAATGCTATGCCTGCCACACGCTGGATGAGAGCAATGTCGCCTTGCAGGGCCCTGCGTTGAACGACATCGTCGGGCGGGCGGTGGCTGCCGAGCCTGATTTTTCCTACTCCCCGGCGATCCTTAGTTATGCTCAGCGACAGCCGCGCTGGACGCGTGAGGCACTGGATGCATTTCTTGCCGATCCGCAAGGCGTGGTGCCGGACAATGACATGGGATTTTTTGGGATTAGCGATGAGGCCGAGCGTACCGCGCTGATCAATTATCTTGCGACGCGCTGACCGCCTGCCTCCTGTCAGGGGCGCTTTCCTTTGCCCGATGGCCAGGTCTTCCGTGCGAAGCGGTTGTCGAGTGACCAGCGACCGGACCCGGAAAACAGCAGGAAGAGCGCGCCCATCAGCATCGCCCAATCGGTGCGCGTTTCATGGGTGAAGCTTAGAAAACCGTAACGGTCGAGTTCGCGCAAACTGAAGATTCCCCATTCCCGTCCAAGCAGGATCGGAATCTTGGTGGAGAGAATCGCAACGAGCATGATGACGATGATCGGTAGTGCTGCGACGCGCGAGGCATAGCCGACTAGAAAGAGAATACCCGCGCTCAGTTCGAGCCAGCCCACCAGCGGGCCAAAGAATTCAGGCCACGGAATGCCGATCTTCGTAAAGCGACCAGTGCCCAGAATATCGGCATGGGTCAGCTTTTGCAGGCCTTCGGGGATGAAAACACCCGCCAGAGACAGGCGAATGAAGATCGACCACACGGCTTCGCCCGGCGATAGCCACCAGCTAATTTTCATCGATCTTGTCTCCCTTTGATCTCCACCGGGCCGGCGCGCCAGCTTTGAAGGCCAATCCGGCGGCGATCAACCCGAGGCCTAGCACCCAGATACCCACCGGCACCCAGAAGGCGAGGAAGGTGCAGGCGGCGAGCCCAATCAGCGGAACCCATTTTGGATAGAGCCGCTGTTCGTCGGGCAGGCGCAGCGCCGCCAGATTGGTGATCGCGTAATATATCAGTACAGTGAACGCGCTAAAGGCCCACACCGTCTCGACGCTGCCGATAGCTGCGAGGCCCGCCACCAGCGCCCCCACCACCAGGATGGCGGGGGCTGGCTCGGCCCCCTCCGCGGAAACGCGGCCGAACAGCGGCGGGATATCGCCGCGCCGTCCCATGGCGAGAACCACTCGCGACAGGCCCAGGATCAGGTTTAACAGCACGCCAAGCATGGCCGTAATCGCCCCGATACCGACAAGAAGAGCGAGCGCAGGAGAGCCCATTGCGTTTGCGGCGATGTGCAGGGTCGTCGCCTGTCTTTCGGGTGCATCGGCAAAGACACTTGTTCCGACAGTGCCGACCACCACCGCTGCCACGCCGATGTAAAGCATCGCGGTAACCATCAGCGTGACGATGATCGCCCGGGGGATCGTACGTCGAGGCTGTCGGACTTCTTCCCCTAGCGTTGCGATGCGGCCATAGCCGGTGAAGGCGACGAACATTAACGCGGCCGAATAGAGAAATGCTGACGCACCCGGCGCATCGCGTGGATCGAAGAATGGCACCCAATTGGGGTTACCGGCAGCAAGCGCGCGAGGTGCCCCGAACAGGATGAACCCGCACAGTGCTACGAGCGTGATCGAGACGATCGTGATGTTGACCCAGCTCGACCGCCTGATCCCACCGAGGACCAGCAAGGTGAAAAGTGCGACCGCTCCGACACCAACATATGGGATCGCTTCCGGCTGGCCGCCCACCAGCGGTAGGGCGTAACCCGCGAAGCCCAACGCGGCGGTCGCAGCCGAGGCCGATTTGGCGCAGAGGAACATCCATCCCGCAGTAAAACCGAGGCGGGGGTGGAGATAATGATAGCCATATTCATAGGTGCCGCCACTGACCGGGTGGCTGGCCGCTAGCTGCGCGCTTGAAAGTGCGTTGCAGGTGGCGACCAGCGCAGCAAGTACGATTGCAAGGATAACCGCTGGGCCGGTCACCCCGGCGGCAATTCCGATGCTAACAAAAACCCCGGTGCCGATCATCGAGCCCAAGCCCATCATGATCGCGCCGCCCAAACCCAGGTCGCGCGAAAGCCGGTTTTGGACTTTAGCCATGCGGAAAAGCCATATTCGAGCTTAGCCACCTCCAAAACCCTATTATCACTGAGACCAGCCGCCATTACCTGTTGGTTCGCAATTGCAGGCCCTCATGCTATGCTGGCCGCATGTCGCTGCTGGAAAGCATTGGAATTCCGCTCCCAATCATACAGGCGCCGATGGCTGGCGTGTCGACCCCCCAACTTGCCGCTGCCGTCAGCAATGCGGGCGCGCTGGGTTCGATAGGTGTTGGCGCGGCCGGTGCCTGCCGCGCACGGGAAATGATCACTGGCGTTCGGGCCCTTTGCACCCGGCCATTCAACGTCAACGTCTTCGTTCATCAGCCAATGCAGCAGAATGTCGCCCGTGAACAGGCATGGCTCTCGGCGATGGCGCCCCTGTTCGACAGCTGCGGTGCGCAGCCCCCGACAGCGCTTCGTCCGATCTACAAAAGTTTCATTGAGGACGACGAGATGCTGGCAGTGCTGATCGATACAGCGCCAGCGATCGTCAGCTTTCACTTCGGTCTGCCCGATGCCAAACGGATCAATGCGCTGAAGAATGTCGGCTGCATGCTGCTGGCGACTGCCACAAACCTTGACGAGGCGATTGCCGCGACGAAGGCAGGGATCGACGCAGTTGTGGCTCAGGGATGGGAAGCTGGTGGCCATCGCGGCGTTTTCGATCCGGACGCGTCTGACGGTTGCCTCGGTACAATGGCGCTGACCCGCTTGCTGGTGCAGCGATGTGGCTTACCGGTCATCGCGGCGGGCGGAATCATGGACGGCCAAGGCATCCGCGCTGCGCTTGATCTTGGCGCTATGGCCGTACAATTGGGGACCGCCTTCGTCGCCTGTCCTGAAAGCAGTGCCGATACCTCCTATCGCCAAGCGCTTGCCGGTCCTGCCGCCATGAACACGGTCATGACCTCCGCAATTTCCGGGCGGCCAGCACGGGGCTTATCCAATTGTTTTACGCAATGGGGCGACAGTGTCGGCCTGCCGCACCCCGGCTATCCCATGACTTATGACGCGGGCAAGGCGCTGATCGCGGCGGCCAAGGCAGCAGGTGAGACCGGCTACGCCGCCCACTGGGCGGGACAAGGCGCACCGCTGTCTCGTCACTTGCCAGCCGCCAAACTCGTCGCCCTTCTGGCTGCCGAGATGTCTCCCCGGAAGTGAGCCAAGCGGCATAATCGAATCTGCTAAGCGCAGAGGAGCGCGCGTTGCTGATCATATATCGGCGGACTAGAAGGACAGTTTGTTTCCGTTTTCTACTCAAGGGAGTTGAACGGCAAGGATAGGGCGGCTGCTGTCATGGAACTGATCGACTTCGACCATGCCGCGTTTCTGCGCGACCATTGGCAGCGGGCGCCGCTTCTGATCCGAAATCCGTGGGCGTCGTGGACCAATCCGCTTGAGCCCGATGAACTGGCGGGGCTGTCCTGCGAGAACGATATCGAGTCTCGTCTTGTCACTCGTTCCGGGACCGGCTGGAATCTCGAACATGGCCCCTTTCCTGAGAGCCGTTTCAGCCAGATGAATGAGGAAGCGTGGACGCTGCTTGTGCAGGCAGTCGACCATCACATTCCTGCCGTCGCGGCACTGCTGGAGCCATTTCGCTTCATCCCTAACTGGCGCATCGATGATGTGATGGTCAGTTATGCCGTCGATGGAGGGGGCGTCGGTCCCCACTACGACCAGTATGACGTGTTTCTGATACAGGGACTGGGCAAGCGGCGCTGGCAATTGGGCGGTATGTGTGACGGCGCGACCAAGATGTTGCCGCATGAGGGGCTCAGGTTACTGGCAGACTTTCAGCCGGCCGAGGAATGGGTTCTGGAGCCGGGGGACATTTTGTACGTTCCGCCAGGCATTGCGCACAATGGCACGGCGGTCGGCGACGATTGCATGACCTATTCCATCGGCTTTCGCGCGCCGTCGCGGGCCGAGTTGATCGGCGGCTGGGCGGAAAGCCTGATCACAGACCTCGCTGACGATGATGACCGCTATGCCGATCCGGATCTGCAGCCGCAGGAAAACCCGGGCGAAATATCGGCTGCGGCGATTGCCCGGCTGCATGAGATGATCATGGAAAGGGCGCAGGACCGCCGCATGTTCGCGCGCGCTTTCGGGGAATATAGTACCGCGCCCAAGGATCCCGACGTCGATTGGCGACCTGATCAGCCGGTCAATGCGGCAGACGTCCGCCTTCATATGGCGGAAGGGGCCGCGTTGATAAGAAATCCGGCAAGCCGCTTTTCCTATGTGCGCGAGGGATCGTCGTCCGTTCTGTTCTTCGCGGATGGCCGGTGCTTTCCTTGCACGGGCGGAGTTGCGGAATTCGCGGAGGAAATCTGCGCGCGTCAAAGACTGATGCCCGCCCCGGATCAGTCCGACTTCCAACAGACGGTGGACCTGATTGTCGAACTGTTCAATCAGGGCAGCATCACGTTCGATTTGCGCGATTAGGCGGAGGGGCGGCCGCCTCTCTCCACTCTCCGGGGGCAAGGCCCTCCAGCGTCCAGTCGCCAACCGACCAGCGTACCAGCCTAAGCACCGGATAGCCGACCGCCGCCATCATCCTGCGCACCTGCCGGTTGCGGCCCTGGCGGATCGTCATCCGCAGCCAGCTGTCGGGAACGGTCTTGCGCACCCGGATGGGCGGGTTGCGTGGCCAAAGGTCTGGTGCGGCGATGGGCTCTACCTTGGCCGGTTGCGTCATGCCGTCCTTTAGCGTGATGCCTTTCCGCAGCGGGGCGAGATCCAGCTCTTCCGGCTGACCTTCCACTTGCACCAGATAGGTCTTCGGCAGTTTAAACCGGGGATCTGCGATCCGCGTCTGCAGGCGACCATCATCGCAAAGCAGGAGCAGGCCTTCGCTGTCGCGATCGAGCCGACCCGCCGGATAGACGCCTGGTACGGCAATATAGTCGGACAGGGTTGCGCGTGCGGTTTCCATGCTTCGGTCGGTAAACTGGGACAGCACGCCGAACGGTTTATTGAACGAGATCAAGCGTGTCACGGGCCGGGCCTGATTGGTAGGTAGCTCATCGAAGGGTGCTTTCTTGTACGTAGAATGTGCGGACGCTTCTTATTGGCGCCTGGGTCGCGGGGTTGCCTGGGCAGGCAGACCTTTAAGTGCGTCCCCAGATATTGACTTGCCAGGGACGGGCGAAGTGCCGTCGCAGCCGCAGCGTGAATTGCGTTCCCGCCCGACATGCATGTTGTTTATAGATCTTGTTTGTTTTTCACGGAATACGGAAGTAGCTTGCGAATACAAAGCCGTGGCTGGATCAGCCATTTCACTCCGATCCGCTGGATGTGGGATCTGTTTCCGTCTGAAATATGCCGCCCCGATGTAGAGTTCGAACATATGACTTATCCGTCAATTTGTTGGGTATGGCGTGCATCGCATTACTGGCTGCCGGGTGAGTGAGCATGAAGATCGATCCCGAAGAAACGTCCCGCCGGTTCGACGCCATCCTGAACAATACGCGCGAGGCGGTGTTCCTGATGAACGAAGACCAGCACTGTATATATGCCAATGCCGCCGCTGAAGAACTGACGGGCTATGCCTTTGCCGAGATGCAGGGGCGCCCGCTGCATGATGTGGTCCACCACAAGAGGCCAGATGGTTCGCATTATCCATTGGAAGAATGCCCGATCGACCGGGCATTTCCGAAGCGTGCCCAAATGTCCGGCGAAGAAGTGTTCGTCCGGCCGGACGGGTCATTCTATCCTGTCGCCTTCACTGCGAGCCCGGTTCTCGATGAGGAACGCCGCCCGATCGGGACGGTGATCGAAGCGCGAAATATTGCGGAGGAAAAGGCACGGGACGCCGCCTTGCGCGAGGAAACGCGGACCCTGGAAACGCTGAATCGCGTCGGTGCGGCTCTGGCAAGCGAGCTGGATCTGGAGCGGGTCGTACAGATGGTGACCGACGCGGGCGTTGAACTGACCGGTGCCAAATTCGGCGCATATTTCCACAATGTCATGGACGAGAGTGGAGAGCGCCTGTCGCTATACACCCTGTCGGGTGCCAGCTATGCCGATTTCGAACATCTGGGCAGGCCGAGGCCGACTGCGGTTTTCGGCCCCACTTTTCGCAATGAAGGTGCCGTTCGCTCCGACGATATTCTGGCCGATCCGCGCTATGGCAAAAGTGCGCCCGACCACGGCATGCCGGAGGGGCATCTGCCGGTAAGAAGCTATCTGGGGGTTTCGGTCGTTTCCCGCTTCGGCAAGGTTTTGGGTGGGCTGATCTTTGGCCATCCGAAGCCCGGCCGCTTCACACAGCGGCACGAACAATTGATGCTTGGTATCGCGTCCCAGGCGGCAATCGCCATCGACAATGCGCGGCTTTATCTTGAGGCTCAGCAGGCAAACGAAATGCTGGAACAACGGGTCAAGGAGCGCACCGCCGAGCTGGAGAGCGCGCATGAGCAGTTGCGGCAATCACAGAAGATGGAAGCAGTTGGCCAGTTGACCGGCGGCATCGCGCATGATTTCAACAATCTTCTGACCGGCGTCATTGGATCGCTGGAAATGATGCAGCGCAAGGTTGCGAAGGGCGAGACGGACAAGGTCGGGCGGTATGTCGCCACCGCGATGACGGCGGCGGATCGCGCGGCGGCGCTGACGCACCGGCTGCTTGCCTTTTCACGCCGCCAGCCGCTTGCTCCGAAGCCGGTCAACGCCAACAAGCTCGTCACCGGAATGGAAGAACTGCTTCGCCGGACCATAGGGGAGGCGATCCGACTGGAGATCGTGACCGCGGCAGGGCTGTGGCAGACGCTTTGCGATCCGCACCAATTGGAAAGTGCGATCCTTAATCTGGCCATCAATGCCCGCGACGCCATGGCCAAGGGCGGGACGCTGACGATTGAGACCTGCAATGCTCATCTCGATGAAGCCTTTGCGGCGATGAGCCGGGATGTGCGACCAGGCAAATATGTCTGCATCAGTGTAACCGACACGGGCACAGGCATGACCCCCGACGTCATCGAAAAGGCCTTCGACCCGTTTTTCACGACGAAGCCCATTGGTCAGGGGACGGGCTTGGGACTGTCCATGATTTATGGTTTCGCGCGACAGTCGGAAGGTTATGCGAAAATCTATTCGGAGGCCGGCGAAGGGACGACGATAAAATTATTTCTGCCCCGCCATCAGGGAGAAAGCGACGAGCCAGAGCCGGCGTCGCACGGCCTGAGCAAGGAGAATCGCAGCGAGAATGGCGAGGTCGTTCTGGTCGTCGAAGACGAGGTTGCCGTGCGTGACCTGGTTGTGGATGTTCTGGAAGAACTGGGTTACCGCGCCATTCAGGCGAACGATGGCCCCTCCGGACTGAAGCTGCTGGAATCCGATCTACGGATCGATCTTCTGGTAACGGATATTGGACTGCCGGGCCTGAATGGGCGGGAACTGGCGGATCACGCCCGCCAGCTTCGCCCTGCCTTGCGGGTGCTGTTCATGACCGGTTACGCTGGCAATGCGGTGATTGCGAACGGCCTTTTGGAAGAAGGTATGCAAATGATCACCAAGCCCTTCGCGATCGATACACTGGCAAACCGGATCCGGGGCATGATCGAGACCGATACGGACGCCACGGCATAAGACGCGCTGAGATCGTGCTGCCGCTTATTCTTCAATAAGCTCCCGTACCCGGGCGGCGAGCACGTCCATCACGAAGGGCTTTGTAAGGACGTGCATGCCGGGGTCGAGATGACCATGGCTTAGCACCGCATTTTCCGCATAGCCGGTTATGAATAACACTTTCAGATCGGGCCGCACCTTGCGCGCTGCCTCCGCGACCTGGCGCCCGTTCATGCCGCCGGGCAAGCCGACATCGGTCACCAGGAGGTCGATCCGCTGGTCGGAATCCAGGATTTTCAGTCCTGCTGCGCCGTCGCCGGCTTCGAGGGCGACATAGCCGAGGTCGGTCAGCACCTCACTTATCAGCATGCGCAGGATCGGTTCGTCGTCGACGATCAGAACCGTGTCGCCCGCTTCGGCCCGGGGGGCGTCTTCGGTCCGCACTTCTGCATGAGGGGCGTCCGCTTCCCCCAAATGGCGGGGAAGGTAGACGCAGACCATCGTCCCCTCTCCGACCTCAGAGTAAATAGCCACGGACCCGCCGGACTGTTTGGCAAACCCATAGATCATCGAGAGCCCGAGCCCTGTTCCCGTGCCCAGCGGCTTGGTCGTGAAGAATGGATCATAGGCCTTTGCGATCACGTCCGGCGTCATGCCGGTGCCTGTGTCGGATACGCATAGGGAAATATATTGGCCCGGCTCCAGACCGCGTTGTTCGGCAGTGCGCTTGTCCATCCAGCGATTGCCGGTTTCGATGGTAATGTTGCCGCCGTCCGGCATCGCATCGCGGGCGTTGATGCAAAGATTGAGGATGGCATTTTCCAGCTGGCTGGGATCGATCAGGCTGGGCCACAGACCCGCCGCATTTACCATCTCTATCTCGATGGTCGGCCCGACCGTGCGGCGGATCAGCTCCTCCATGCTGGTGACGAGCTGTTTGATATCTGTCGGTCTGGGGGCCAGCGTTTGCCGTCGCGAAAAAGCAAGCAGACGATGTGTCAGCGATGCCGCCCGCTTCGCCGCACTTTGCGCTGCGTTCACATAGCGCTCGACATCGTCGATCCGCCCTTGTCCCATGCGCGTCTGCATCATTTCCAGACTGCCCGAGATGCCGGTCAGCAGGTTATTGAAATCATGCGCGATCCCGCCGGTAAGCTGACCTACGGCCTCCATCTTCTGGGCTTGGCGAAGCGCATCCTGCGCGGTCATCAGTTCGGCAGTGCGTTCTGCTACACGGGATTCAAGGGTCTCGTTAAGTTCACGCAATCGCGCTTCGGCACGCTTCCGCTCGCTCAGGTCGAGCATCGCGCCGATCATCCGAACCGCGCCGCCCTCCGCATCGCGGAAGACGTGGCCTCGGTCCAAGACATCGGCAAAGGTGCCGTCGACGCGACGAAACCGGTACTCTGCCGTCCAGTGATCTCCCGCACCGTCGATCACTGAGCTGATACTGTCATGTACGCGATCGCGGTCGTCGGGATGTATGTGCTCTATCCACCAGTCGGACGTCGGCTCCACCTCCTCATAGCCGAAGAGTACGCAGACCGCCTCGTTCCATTCGACGCGGTTGGAGGCCAGATTCCAGTCCCAAATCGCGTCGTTGGTCGCTTTTGCCGCCAGCCGGTAGCGCTGCTCCGTTTCGCGCAACGCTGCTTCCGCCGCACGGCGCTCCGTTTCGTCACGCGCTATCTTGATGAAGCCGGTTATATTGCCTTGTGCGTCATGGAGGGGCCGGACCGAGCCATTGGCGAAGAAGCGGGTGCCGTCGCGGCGAATATGCCAGCGTTCGTCGTTCGCACAGCCTTCCGCGCGTGCCTTGGCAAGTTCACGCTCCGGCACGCCGGCGGCGCGGTCCTCCGGCGTAAAGAGAATCTCGGCTGGCTCTCCCAGTACCTCCCCCCGCGACCAGCCGAAGACCGCCTCGGCGCCTGGTGTCCAGTCCGCGATCTTGTGATCGGCATCGACAGTGAAGATGGAGTGATCCTTGACGCCTTCGACGATTCGCCGATTGCGCTCCTCGCTTTCGCGAAGTTCGGTCTGCGCGCGGTGCGCTTCCGTCGCATCATATCCTTCGACAAAGATGCCCGTGACCTGGCCGGTCTCGTCAAGAACGGGTTCGTAGATAAAGTTTAGGATGCGCTCTACGGGCTTACCGTCCACAGTTACGTAGATGGACGCATGATCCGCGACATAGGGCTCGCCTGTGCTGTAGACTTTATCGAGAGCCTCGTAAAATCCCTGGTTTGCAAGGTCCGGGAACGCCTCCCGTACGGTCTTGCCGACATATTCCCGTTCCCCGAACAAACGTCGGTACGTCGCGTTGGCGAATTCGAAGACATGGTCGGGACCATGAAGGATGGTGATGAAGCCAGGTGCCTGCTCGAACATGCGGCGTTGCCGCTCCGTTTCCTCCGCGCGTCGCCGTTCGGCCAGAACCTGCTTCGTTATTTCGGTACACGCACATAGAAAGCCGTGCACGACGCCGCCGCTGCCCCGGATGGGCGTATAGGAGAAGGAGAAATGAGTCTCTTCCTGATAGCCGCGGCGCTCCATCATCAGGGTGATGTCGTCCATGTGCACGGCGATGCCTGCATAGGCCTTTTCGACGATCGGTGTCAGGTCGGTCCGGATTTCCGCCCATACCTCCAGGAAGGGGCGGCCCAGCGCATCTGGGTGCTTGTCCGCCAATATCGCGGAATAGGCGTCATTGTAGAGCAGAATTTGCTCCGGCCCCCACGAAATGAACATCGGCTGGTCGGCGCCCAGGACGACCCCGACGAGTGTCTTAAGCTCTGGCGACCAGTCCGCAGGCGGGCCGAGAGGTGTGGGCGTCCAGTCACGCGCGCGGATTGCGGCACCCATCGTACCCCCGTCGACGAGGAAGCTAAGCATTTATTACTCCAGAGGCATTTCGCCCATCTGTACCAGAGCGATCCGGTAGCCGCCAGCGCCGCATCGATTCACCATTTTCCTGCCTGAGAGGGGCGCGCTCCCAATTTGAGTCGCGGGGAGCAAAATCATACTTTCGTGCGCTTCACATGGATATAGAACGATTTTGCACCACCGCTCCCGCCAATAAAAGCGGGCAGGGACGGCGCAGTACGTCAAAACAAAGGGATCATGGACTGATGGACTGGTTTGGCTGGACGAGCGACCCCGCAGCATGGGCGGCTCTCGCGACCCTGGTGGTCATGGAAATCGTGCTGGGGATCGACAATCTGATCTTCATTTCAATTCTTTCGAACAAATTGCCTGAGGGGCAGCAGCAAAAGGCGCGGCGGCTGGGCATCGGTCTTGCCCTGATCATGCGCCTGGGCCTTCTGTCCATCATTGCCTGGATCGTCGGTCTGACCGCGACGGTCGTCGATCTGGGGCTGACCGGTTCGCCAGGGCCGCATGGGGAGCCGACCTTTGAAACGCAATTATCCTGGCGTGACATCATATTGATCGTCGGCGGCCTGTTCCTGGTGTGGAAGGCGACGAAGGAAATCCACCACAATGTCGACCCCCACCCCAATGAAGATGTGTTTGATACCGCGAAACCTTCCATTGGTTTCGGCGCAGCCATCTTTCAGATCCTGTTGCTGGACATGGTGTTCTCGATCGATTCCATCCTGACGGCCGTTGGTATGACGGAGCATTTGCCGATCATGGTAATCGCCGTTGTATCGGCGGTTGTCGTCATGTTGCTGGCTGCCGATCCGCTCGCCAATTTCATCAAGGGGAACCCAACGGTCGTGATGCTGGCGCTTGGCTTCCTGCTGATGATTGGCGCAGTGCTGATCGCGGACGGTTTCGGCGTGCATGTGCCCAAGGGATATATCTACACGGCGATGGCGTTCTCGGCCGGTGTGGAGGCACTGAACATCTTTGCCAGGAGGCGTAAGGCAAAATGATGCCATCGTCCTGCCAGGTTGCGGACCTCGCACCTGGCAGGACAAGACACGTTGGTACCGCTCTAGAAGCTGAGGCGGGCGCTCAGGCGGAAGTCTCGCCCGGCCAGCGGTACGAAGTCCTTCGTAAAGCTGGCGTGGCGGCGACCGACGACATCGAAGATGTTGTTCGCCTGCGCCATGATCGTGATGTTGTCGTCGCCCTGGAATGGACGCCATGCGATCGAGGCATTGACGAAGGTAAAGTCGTTCGTGGCAGTCTCCACCGGTGCTGTGCGCGTTGGCGCGTCGACCCATTCTACCTCAATGCGTCCGTCCACCGGTCCGGTCTGAGCCTCCAGCGCGCCCAGCAGGCTGAGCGGCGGAATACGCGGTAAAGGCGTGTCGTCGTCCAGGTCCGCCCGGATATAATCACCGCGCAAATCGGCAAGCAGCGTCAATCCGTCCGTCCGGACGAAAGGAACGCTTACCTCGCCCTCCAGTCCGAAATAGCTGGCACCGTCCTGAAAATACTGGAAGATCGGCAGATCATCCTCTTCCAGCCCGGTGTCCTGCAGGTAAATATAATCGTCGAACCAGTTCTGATAGACGCTGAAACTGAGTGTTGCCGGGCCGGCCTGTCCGCGGACGAACCCTTCGACGCCCCACATTTTCTCTTTCGCGAGGTTCACGTCGCCAATTTCGAATTCCTGTGTGGCAATGTGGGGACCGTTGGCGAACAGTTCCTCGGCACCCGGGGCACGTTCCGCGCGCGAACCTGTCACACCAAAACGAAGGCCGCCTTCATCGCCGTAGATCAGGCTGGCGGCACCTGAATAGGTGTTGAAATTGCGGTCCACATTCAAGCTGGCGGCAGAGACATCGGTATGTTCGTACCGGCCGGCCAGTTCGAGCTCCAGGGGCCCAACATCAAACTCCTGTAGCGCGAACAGCGCATATTGATCCGTCATATTGGGCGCGACGAAGGCTTCGGCGCCCGTCGCCTGAAAGTCGCGATAATAATATTGGCCGCCAATGGCGCCGCGCCACCCGGCGCGTTCCTTCTGTATCAGTTCAAAGCGGCCTTCAACGCCCTGAACGTCGAATACTGTCCCGACTTCCTCGCCCTCGAATTCGGTATGGGTATAGTTGCTGTAGCCCGCCCGCGTGTTCAGGGCAGAGAAGAAACCGTCGCCCAGTGCCAATGATCCCCGCATGTCGGCGCGGAATTGCTCCAGCGCGATCGAGACCTGCTCTTCGCCGTGTTCCTCTTCATCATGATCATGCTCTTCGCCCGCATGGTCCTCGTCGGCATGTTCTCCGCCTTCCTCTTCGCCATGATGATGGCCGGTGCCGGGCCTGCCGGGAACGCCGTAGTTGGAATCATAATAGCCGACGGAGAAGCCAAGATTGCTTTCGCCCGTGTCCACCGCGAAGCCGGCGCCAAGGCTGTAGGTTTCCGTAAAGCTGTTGGGAAGCACGCCGCGCTGTTCCGCCGCTTCGCGCAGCTCTTCCGCTTCCTCGGGGTCGGAGGCGGCGTCTTCGGCGGCCTCGGCGAGCAATTCGGCGCGAAGCTGGGGCGCGACGGTGTAGCCGCCAACCTCGACATCGTCGGTGTTGCTGTACGACCCATCGACGTGGAAGGCGACGATATCGCCGACCGGCACGTCTATCGAGGCGCCGCCCTGGTAGAGATTATAGGCCGAGGAAGTGCCGAGTATCGCATCCACATGCACCGGCTCCTCCGGAATGCCGCGCGGGATGCGCTTCTCGATTACGTTCACCGCCCCGCCGATGGCCTGACTGCCGTAAAGGAGAACGGCGGGGCCACGAAGAACCTCGACCCGCTCCGCCGTCAGGGGGTCGATCGAAACGCCATGATCCGCAGAGGTGTTCGACGCGTCAATCGTGCCGATACCGTCGGTCAGCACGCGCACACGCTCGCCCTGGAAGCCGCGCAGAACGGGGCGAGAGGCGCCGGGGGAGAAGCTGGTGGCGCTGACGCCAGGCAGCTTGGCGAGAACCTCGCCCAGCTGACCGTTCATGTTGCGCTGCAGTTCGCCGCCCTGGACCACCGATGTGCCGGAAAGAACGTCAAGCTGCTTGATCGCAGGTGCGGTCACGACGATCGTGCTGGAGGGGGTGTTGTGAAAATCCTCGCCCTCGGTGCTTTGCGCCACAGCGGCATGGGCGGGAATGATGGCGGCGCACGCCAATAGCGACATTCTGATAGGTGGCATCTGCAAACTTTCGTCCTATGGAACCCGACATGAATCGAAGGACGGTATAACGTTACATAGGGGGCGCATTGCAAGGGAATTCCACCGCTGGAGATAAAAGCGTTTCATTGTCGCTTTCGCGCAACAGGCCCCCTCCGATGGCTCGGCCTGCCCGCCTCCTTCAGTGACGGAAACTCCGCAATTCACGCATCGGGGTTCGGTTTCACTCTGGCCGGTGTTGATTTATATGCGGCCACGCCGTCTTTCCCTTTGGCCAGAAAGAGCCGCGTTGAGTGCGCCGGTTTGCCGCACGCCGTGAATATACTGTCCTCGTTGACTTTTTTAGGATTCCATTAGCAATTCTGCGGATAGGGCGGGGGCGAAGGAAACCTATGCTACAAGTCAATGAAGAGGCTCGCCTTGACGCGCTTCGCCAACTGAATTTGCTCGATACGCCGCCCAGCGAGAGCTTTGACCGCATCACGCGAATGGCCAGTCAGATTTTCGGTCTGCCAATCGCCGCCGTTTCGCTGACCGATCAGGATAGGCAGTGGTTCAAATCCAGGGTCGGGGTCGAGCATAGCTCGATCCCCCGCGACAAGGCCCCGTGCGCTGCGGTGGCCGAAAGCAGCGCGCCGCTGCTGATCCCCGACCTCTTGGCTGACGAATGCTATGCCGAAAGCATTCTGGCGGGTCAGGGTGTCCGCTTCTATGCCGGGGCACCACTGATTACCCGCGACGGCTTTGGCCTGGGTGCGCTTTGTGTGCTGGGGGTCGAACCACGAGATGCTTCCAGTGCGGAAATGTCGGCACTAAATGATCTTGCGCAGATCGTGATGAGCCAGATTGAGCTGCAACATGCCTTTGGCCGCGTCGATCCTCTCAGCGGCCTGCCGAACCGAACTCAGTTTCTGGAGGATCTGGAAGATCTGGGACGGGACCAACCGGGGGAGCGCCGCCTCGCCGTGCTGGTCGACCTGGCAAGCTCTGAGCAATTGAACCACGGCACCCACGTCATGGGCTCCGCCTATATAGACGATATCGTAAAGACGGCCGCGCGGTCGGTTCGTTCGACGCTGGGGGCGGCGCGCACTGCCTATCACGTCGCTGCAACGCAATTTGCCTTTCTCGCGCCTCCGGGAACCGATGAGCGCTCCTACGCCCGCTTGCTGGGCGATGCGCTGGAGGATGCCCGCCGCGCCACCGGGGGGCAATTCATCGTGACGACGGTCATAGGGGTCGCGCCGTTCACGACAGGCGAAACTCCGCCTGCCGACATCCTGCGAACTGCACACAGCGCTGCGCACGATGCCCGGCGCTCGCAAACGCATATCATGTTCTATTCGTCAAAGAACGACCGCCAGCATAGGCGTCGTTTCAACTTGCTCGCCGATTTTCGTGCCGCCCTGTCCCGACCCGGCGAACTGCGCCTCGTGTTTCAGCCCCGCATAGAGCTGTCGACGGGCCGGTGTTCGGGTGCGGAGGCGCTGCTGCGGTGGCAGCATCCCGAACTGGGCAATGTTCCCCCGGGGGAGTTCGTTCCGATCATCGAACAGACGTCCCTGGCCCGTCCCGCCACTGCCTGGGTTCTCGACACCGCGCTGGGCCACCTGATCGAAATGCGGGGCAGGGGTGTGGATTTCAGACTTTCGGTTAATGTCTCCGCATCAAATCTGGAGCAGACGGATTTTGCACAGCACGTGCAGTTGCTGCTGTTGAAGCATCGCCTGCGCCCGGACATGTTGGAGTTGGAGATCACGGAAAGTGCCGTCATGGAAAACGCCGGCGAAGCACTTTCGCAGCTGAATGCATTGGCCGAAGCGGGAATCCAGCTGGCGATCGACGATTTCGGAACGGGATATAGCAGCCTCGCCTATCTGCAGCGACTGCCTGCCCATGTCGTGAAGATCGACCAGTCCTTCGTGCGAACCCTCGTCGAGAGCGAACGTGAACAGAGCCTCGTTCGCTCGATGATCACGCTATCCCATGATCTGGATTACAGAGTGGTGGGCGAGGGCGTGGAAACCGAGGCGACCGGCCTGCTGCTTGCCGAAATGGGCTGTGACGAGGCGCAGGGCTATTTTTATGCGCGGCCCATGGAGGTCGCCGATTTCGAGATATGGTATCAGGCCAGGCTGCTGGATGGCGGCGGGGTGAAAAGGGCCGCCTGACGCCTTGATCCCGCCGGGGACGGCGAAACGACTTACTGACCGGGTGCTTTCAAACCCGGTCAGCATGGTAACAGGTTGTTCAGATCAGAATGTCTGGCAGCGCCCCGGTGGCAGGCCGCGCGATGTGATACCCCTGTACTAGGTCGACACCGACATCCCGCAGGGTTTCAAGCTCCTCTGCCGTCTCAATGCCCTCTGCTATGCAGGAGACGCCAAGTTCTTCTGCCAGGCGGCAGACATTGGCGACAATCGCCCGGCGTGATTTGCTGGTGTCGATCTCGCGGATCAGGGCCATGTCCAGTTTCAGAATGTCCGGCTGCAATTCAGCGAGAAGGTTGAGACCGGAATAGCCCGCCCCGAAATCGTCGATTGCTGTCGTGAAGCCCCGGGCACGATAAGCTTCTACAATATTTCGGACATGCGGCACGTCCACCATATGTTCGGTTTCGGTGAATTCGAACATCAGGCGCTCAGGTGCAAAGCCCACGCGGCGTGCCGCGGCCAGTGAGGCGCGGATGCAGGCATTGGGTTCGTAAACCGCGTTCGGCATGAAATTAATGGACAGCTTTATGTCGGGTTCATTTGCCGGGAAGAGGGCGCCGGCAAGCTCGATGGCCTTCACACGGCAGGTCTGGTCGAAACGGTAGATGGTCACCGGATCGACGGTAGCCAGCACCTGCGCGGCGGATTCTCCCGCTGCGCCGCGGACCAGCGCCTCATAGGCGAAAACCCTGTTGCTGCGCAGGTCGACAATGGGCTGGAACGCCATCGTAAACTCCAGCGGGAACGGCGTGGCATCCCTGCACCCGGCGCAAGACGCGGAAAGAGCCTCTCGATCACTTTTCGGGAATAGCGGCTGATAGGTCATGTCAGATTGCATGGCGCCTGGCCGCACTCGGCGACACAATGTGGTGATGATTTAAGGTCGTCATCGGCTCCGGGTCCCAGAAGTACGCAACAAGATGCTCTTTTATAAGCGTCTTTTTAGCTTACCTAGCGTAAAAATAGGGTTAATTTTTGCATCGCAATTTTTCTGGTCAGAGGCTGAGGAAACGCGGAGTGTTAACGGGTTTATAACCTTGTGAGCAGAAATGACGGATTGTCGGTCTACACTGTCACTCCAGCCCACTGGGTTCCGCACATGGTAATATCACAGCGCTTGCGTATCTTGGCTGCGTGCATGATCGCGGCGTTGTTACCCAGCACGGTGGCCATCGTTTTATTGACCCAGACTGCCCATAGCTTCCTGGCGCGGATGGAACAGCAGCGCACCATCGTGGCCGCCGCGATCGCCGTGGAACGCGCCGTGATCGATGCTGAAACCGCTCAGCGCGGCTATCTACTTAGCCAGTCGCCGATCTACCGGGAGGAATATCTCACTGCGACCAAGACGGCTGGGGTCGCGCTGAACAAGTTGAGCCTTGTTGCAAGAAATGCAGGCCAGGCCCAGCCACATGTCGACGATGTCCTGCGTCACGCCTCTTCCGAGCTAGCGCTACTGGGCCAGCTCGCCAATAAGGGCGACGATGCGGCGTTGGACGTCGTGCGGGGCGGTGAGGGTCGTTTTGCTGCACAGGAACTGCGCAGCGCGGTCAATGCGCTCGACAATTCGCTGAACCTGAGTTTTTCCCGCGGTGCCAGTGACGTCGATCAGATGCTGAAGGCGGGGCAGTGGTTCGCGATCGTGGGGGCTATTGTCGGCATAGCCGCGATCCTGCTGGCGCTGCTGATCCTCGGCCGGTATCTTCGATCCTCGCTGAGCAGCCTTTTGGATGCGATGCATACCCCTGGCGATTTCGGTATTCCCGCAGACGTAGCATCCAGTCTGACCGGCGAATTTCGGGAATTGGGCGACACTTACAACCGGATGTGCGGGCGAATGCGCGCCGAATTGGCGAAGCGCGTCGATGCAGAAGCGAGGATAGCCGATTTGCTGGACCGCAGCGGCGAAGCCCTGGCCGATCGCCAGAGAGTGAGCGAAGTCCTGGCTCGCATTTCCAATCGCCTGCCCGCCTGTCTGGACCAGCAGGAGCTGGTGGCGCTGGCAACACGCTTCATACCGCAGCTTTTCGATATTCGGAGCGGGGCCCTCTATTTCCTCAGCAATTCTGCCACCGTATTGTCGCGCGTCGCATCCTGGGGTGATCAGGATACCAGTCTGGCAGAATTCGCTCCAACGAAATGCTGGGCCTTGCGACGGGGACAACAGCATCATGTTACCGATGCTGCCACCGACGTGACGTGCGAGCATCTGACGAAAGAGGTCACCGCCGGATATATTTGCGTTCCCCTGATCGCGCAGGGTGAGACGGTAGGCCTTCTTTACCTGGAATCCACCGGCGAGGAGGGGGGCGACGATCAGCGTCGCGAGCTGGAGGATATGCGGGTGCTGTGCGAAAATCTGGCATTGGCGCTGGTCAATCTGCGCCTGCGTGAAAGCCTGCGGCATCAGTCACTGCGCGACCCGCTGACGGGCCTGCACAATCGCCGCTATCTCGATGAGACGATTGATCTGGAATTCGCGAAGAGTCGTCGCAATCAGGTTCCGGTAAGTCTCATCATGGCAGACATCGATCATTTCAAGCACGTCAATGATACGCATGGGCACGACGCTGGTGACTACATCCTGCGCAAGATTGCTGCCTGCCTGAGCGCCAATATTCGGAAAGGCGACGTCGCGTGCAGGTTCGGCGGCGAGGAATTCGTTATTCTGCTGCCCGGCCTCAATCATCAGGAGGCGCTTGAGCGGGCGGAAATCCTGCGCGAGCAAATCAGCACACTGCCGATCAAGAGCGCGGAGTGCGAGGTAGGACAGGTCACTGCATCATTTGGCGTGGCGACATTTGCCGGTGGCGAGGAAACGCCCGCAGATGTGATCAAGAGCGCAGACCACGCCCTGTATGAGGCAAAGTCGGCAGGACGCGACAGGGTCCGATCCACCAATGTGCTGGATATCGTGGCGCCCGACAAGAAGGCGGCCTGAGGACATATTGATGCCCAGCGTGTCGGGGGCCGCCACCATCTGATCTCTTGCATCATCTCCCACCTTATTTTAGTCCAACAGGACGAAAATAAGAAAATCGGGGTAGGATATGTTGCTACAGGCGGACGACCGGCTGCATCCGGTCGGCAGTGAGCAGGATTGGTTCGAGGCCTATTGGTTCGGATTCAATATCCCGGACAGGCATCTTTCCGTTTACGTCTATCCCTGGTTCCGTCCGAACATGGGCCTGTGGGGCGGCGGCGTGCTGGCCTGGGACGATCGTGGCAGTTCTGCGGCGACGATGCTGTACCATGAATATGCCTGGGCGCGGCCGTTCGACGGCGAAGATGCGATGATCGAGGGAACGACCATCGCGACGCCCCAGGGTGTGACCATCGACTGTCTTGAGCCCGCCGAGAAATATCGCGTCCGCTATGACCGTCCGGCACTGGCTTTCGATGTCATGTTTACGGCGACCGGACCCGCAAATCAGACCGCCGCCACCACCGGAGAGGAAAACGTATTCAAGGGGCATATCGATCAGCCGGGCCGTTATACCGGCTGGGTCAGGATCGGCGACGAAACGCTGGAGGTGGACTGCCACTGTTTGCGGGATCGGTCCTGGGGGCCGCGCACGGACGATAATTACGATATGCACATCGGCTATTATCATGCCACCGCTTCGGCCGAAGATGCTTTTCTGATGGTGACGCATGCCAGTCCGGATGCTGATAATTCGGCGCTGATTTCCGGCTATCTGATCCGCAACGGGCAACATTCCCCATTGGCAGAGGGAAAGGCGCGGGTAGCCCGCAATGACGATCATTCGCCTGCCACCTGCACGATCGAAGCAAAGGACGAATTGGGCCGGGAGTTGCGCGCCGAAGGGAACGGCATCAACCGCGCCGGCCTGCAATTGCAGCCGGGGATGTTCAACTGGTCCAGCCTGGCGGAATGGCGTTTCGACGGCTGCACGGCCTATGGCGAATTGCAGGACACCTGGCACCCGGACAAGTATCGCAAATTCGTGCGCGGGGCACACGCTCAATGACGAACATTCTGGATGATCCCGCGCGCGATGAGGCCTTGCGGCGCTGGATTGAAAGCTTGGGATACGGCACGATTGCCGACGTGAAACGCGTCGGCGGCGGCGCATTCCGCACGAGTGCGCGGATCGAAATGAAAGATCGGGACGACGGGAAGAGGCCGATTTTTGTGAAGGTCGATCTTGGCTCGGCGCCGCCGACCCCGTTCGATCTGCAGCGCGAATATCAGGTACTGAAGGCGATCGGTGGGCGGGTAAAGGCGCCCGACGTGCTGGGGTACGAGCCTGACCTGAATGCGATGGCGATGCCTTGCCTGCGCGGTGTCGCCGATTATGGCCAGATCGAGGACGAGGCGAAGCGGGCGCGTGTTGAACGCTCTTATGTAGAGGCGCTGCTCGCGGTCCACCGCCTGGAGCTTTCGTCATTGTCTCTCGACCATCTTCCCGCAGGTCTGACGATCCGGCAGGCGATTGCCGCCGACTTGGACCTGTGGCGGGATCTGTTGCTGAACGGTGTTACACATCCCGATGCGATCACGCTGTTCGCCCTCGCCTGGTGTGCCGCGCGGTTGCCCGACGATGACCGGCCGGCAACGCTGGTTCAGGGCGATGCGGGACCGGGAAATTTCCTGTTCGATGAGGACGGCGTCACCGGCGTTCTGGACTGGGAGATGGCGCATGTCGGCCATCCGCTGGAGGATATTGGCTGCATCCTGGTTCGCTCGCTGGTGCAGCCAATGGCATCGGCGAATGATCTGCTGGGTCTCTATTCACAGGCGTCGGGCGTGGAATGGACGCGTCAGGAACTGCTTTATTCCGCCATATTGATGATGACCCGCTTCAGTGTGCCGATCAGCCTTGCATTGGAAAGCCGCAATACCGGTTTGGATTTCGGTCTGACCAACGGATATTTCCGCATGTCGCAAATCTCGCTGCTGCGTCTGATAGCGCAGGCCGAAGGCATCGAACTGAGCGAGACGGTACCTGATAGCGCGGCGCGACCGACGGCGGACTTCGAATTCGAATATTTGCGCTCCGTCCTTCGGGACATCGTGCGGCCTGCGGTTGCAGACGATTATGTTCGCTACCGTCTCGATGGAGCGGTTGGCCTGATTGGTTATCTGGGCGGGGCGCTGGCGGATTCCCCAGAAGGGGCAGAGGGGGATGCGCACTCCGCTTTTGCAGAGCAGGAGCGTCTCGTCGCCGGCGGCGGTGGCAAATTGGCAGCGGCGATGCAGCAGATGTATGGCGATGCGCTGTATCGCGAACAATTGATGCGCGAAATGCTCGGGCCGCTTCACGGCAGGCGCATCGTAATATGAACGAGGGAGATGCCGTCGCCACGATCCGGCGGCTTGCCCCCAATTTCCGCCCTCTGGGACAGGGAGCGATCAGGCCGGGCCGTCTATATCGCTCGGGTACGATGACGGCGTTCGATCAGGCGGCCTGGGCTGCCGTTCGGGCATTGGGAATACGCACATTGATCGATCTGCGCGGGACGGATGAAGTCGATTCCATGCCGGTACAGCCCCCTGCGGGCGTAAAGCTGGTTTCCGTGCCCATGCCGGCCGAAAATAGCTGGGATGCGGAGGCTGATCATTCCACGGATCAACTGGCAAAAGCGCAGATGGAGCAGTCCTATCGCCAGATTGTGGCATCCCAAGGCGGGGCAATTGCGGACGTTTTCCGCATTTTGGCGCAAGAGGCTGCGGTTCCGGCCGTTATCTTCTGCACCGCTGGAAAAGATCGGACGGGTATCGTTTCCGCGCTGCTGTTGCGCGCCATCGGCGCGGCGGATCAGGATCTATATTCTGATTATGGCGGCACAAACCTGGCCCTGACAGGAGAGGCGCGGCGGCGGACATTGGGGTTTGCCCGACGCGCATCGCCCTTCCCGCTGCCGTCCGGGGCTGCTGGGGACGCGATATTGTCAGCCGATCAGACATATCTCGATGCAGCGCTGAAGGAGGCGGGTCCGGTGGGGGCTTACCTGGCGCGCCACGGTATCGATCCAGCGGATATTGCCCGCCTGCGAAAGGTCTTTTCCGCCTCTGAGGCGGCGGCTTAGGCATCGCGGAAATGGATTGGCCTTCGCGGTGATGCAGCGGCATAGCCCGAACGGAACTGAAGCAAGGAAAGGTTCCCATGCCCAAGATTGTCGATCACGAGGAACAGCGTCGCATCATTGCGAAGGCTGCGGTCGAATGGATTGCGACGCATGGTCTGGAAACTTTGTCGCAAAGGAATGTCGCTGCACTGGCCGGACGGTCAAAGGGAAACGTCCAGCATTATTTCCCGGACAAGGCCTCATTGATGTTTGGCGCCCTGAA
>TARA_R100000501_G_scaffold7002_1_pt1 | contig 51155 bp, 42 predicted proteins | sample TARA_R100000501 | Tara Oceans TARA_R100000501 (sample SAMEA2620120) | marine metagenome | biome: marine biome (ENVO:00000447); feature: mesopelagic zone (ENVO:00000213) & marine oxygen minimum zone (ENVO:01000065); material: "saline water (ENVO:00002010), including plankton... | reverse complement strand
CTGTCCGGAGCTTCACAGCCGACATTCCGGAAACGGCCCAAATTCCGCCGCTTCAAATTACAAGCGAATTGGGCAATCAGATTGGACACCTTCACTGATCGCACTCCAAGCTGGACACACGCCAAACCAATCCTTGCACCTTGGAATCGGGAGGTTCAGTGTGTCGCAATGCAAACGCCAGAGTGCGCCACGAAACTCCGATTTGTGCTTCCCCCGCGCTTCCCCGGAGCAACCGACAGAGCGGGGAAGCAGAATTCGCCAACTTGCGATCCGCTTAAGCGGTTCAATTTTCTAAAGAAAAATGGAGCGGGCGAGGCGATTCGAACGCCCGACCCCAACCTTGGCAAGGTTGTGCTCTACCCCTGAGCTACGCCCGCTCAACAAGTCGTAGGAGGAAGGGGCAGAGCCTCTTCCGGGGAGCGGCGCTGATAACCGGGGATTCGCCGGACCGCAAGCCCTTTGCGATTCACGACTGCACGCCCATATAGTCCCCGCTGTCACATACCAGACTCAGGAGACGTTCCCTTGGCCACGCTGATGACCCCCGAAGGCGACCGCGCACAGATCGAGGCCTTTGAGCGCGACGTGATCCAGCCGTCCATGACAGGACTGGTGATTCTGGATTTCCACGCCGAATGGTGCGGTCCGTGCAAGCAGGTGGGCCCGATTCTGGACAAGGTGGCCGGCGATTATGCCGCAAAGGGCGTGACGCTGGTGAAGATCGATGTCGATCAGCAGCCCGCCATCGCGGCGCAGTTCCGGGTTCAATCCGTCCCCACTATTTATGCGATTCACAAGGGGCAGCCGCTTGCCGACCTGTCGCAGGTGCGATCGGAAACGCAGTTGACGAAGTTCCTGGACGAAATTCTGCCGAAGCTGGGCGCCGAAGGAGAGCCGGACGCCAATGACCAACTGGCCGAGATGAAGGCCCGCGCAAAGGAACTGGCGACGGCCGGACAGCACCGCGAATCGCTGGAAATCCTGTCGCAGCTGATCGGGCAGGCACCCGAGGACGAGGAGATCCTGGGCGGCGCGGCCGTGTCGCTGATCGCGCTGGGCGACGAGGAGCAGGCCAAGGCGCTGCTGGCGCGTGTGCCGGAAACATCGACCACCGCAGAGGTCGTTCAGGCACGCGCCGCGCTGGCGCTGGGCGAGAATGCGGTCGACGAATCGGAGCTGAAGGCGCTGGCGGACGTGGTCGAGGAGCGTCCGGACGATCATGACGCCCGTATCGATTATGCAGAGGCGCTGGCCGGTTCCGGACGCGGCGAAGAGGCCGCCGAGCAGTATCTGGAGTCTATCCGCCGCGACCGTACGCACGGCGAAGGTGCGGCAAAAACGAAGCTGCTAGAACTGTTCGAAGCCTCGGGCGTTGGTAGTCCATGGGTCATGGCAGCCAGAAGAAAGCTGTCGGCCATTCTGTTTTCATAAGAGAGGGACACCGGTTGACGAGCAGCATTTCCGCAGACGGCCTGCCCCGGCGCATTCCGATCTTTCCCCTGGATGGTGCGCTGATGCTGCCGCGTGGAACCCTGCCCCTCAATATTTTTGAGCCGCGCTATCTGGATATGGTCCGCGACGCCATGGCAGGCGAGCGACTGATCGGCATGGTGCAACGGCGCGACGGTGAGCAATTATATGGCATCGGGGGCCTGGGCCGAATCAACCAGTTTACCGAAACCGATGACGGCCGCTTTATGATCGTGCTGGCGGGCCTGACGCGGTTCCGCACAATGCAGGAATTGAGCGCCACCACCGCCTATCGGCAGATAGAGGCGGATTATTCCGACTTCCTGGATGATTTCCGGCAGCCGACCGTCCTGGATGCGACCAGCCGGCAAAGCCTGGAGGAAGTGCTGCGCGCCTATCTGGATGCAGAGGATTTGTCCGCCGATTGGGAATCGATCCACCAGGCCGACGATGAAAGCCTGGTCAACACACTGTCCGCTGTGTGCCCCTTCGACACGGCGGAAAAACAGGCCCTGTTGGAGGCGGAAGACCTGCCCCGCCGGGCCGCCACGCTGGAGGCGCTGATGCGCTTTGCCGGCGATTCGCTGGCCCCCGGCAGCCGAGGGGTGCACTGATGTCCGGCTGGGGTGAAAAGGTGGAAGTCGACCCGCGCGTGCTGGAGGTTCTGGTCTGTCCGCTGACCAAGCAGCCGTTGAGCTACGACCGGGAAGCGCAAGAGCTGATCAGCAAATCGGCGGGTCTCGCCTACCCGATCCGCGACGGCATCCCGATCATGTTGATCGAGGAAGCACGCGAGATCGAGGACTGAGGGATGGCCTCCGCACAGAACCCGGAGTCTCTCCGCGCCTATCTGCGCGCAGGCACCCGCGCCGATCATGACAATACGGAAGCGGTCTTGGCCCCCTTCGATGTGACGACCGCGAACGGACTGGCGGGTTTTCTGACTGCGCATCTGTTGGCGATCGAGGCGGTGGAGGCGGCGCTAGGTGGCATGGACTGGCCGAAGGGCTTGCCGTCGTTACCGCCCGCGAGCGAAATGATACTGGCCGACCTGGCCGCCTTGGGCCACGCTCGCCCAGCCATACGGCTTGATCCCGTTGCCGCGAGCGATCCTGTTGGGCCAGTTTATGTTCTGGCGGGTTCGCGCATGGGCAATCGAGTGATTCGCAAACATGTCGCCCGAAACGGTACGCCGGAAACGAATGAATCCTTAACCTACATTAAGGCGCAATCGCTTGATCTTCATGGCCAAAAAGTCTTGAACGCGCTGGATCAGCTTCGCGTGGCGGACAGGCCAGCCTGTCTTGCCGGGGCCCGCGCGACGTTCGTGACCTTCGCGGCCGCCGCTCAGGCAGCCGCCCATATTGTTTAGGGTTTTGTACCAATGGATATGCCGAGCCGCGGCGCACCCGTCGACCTGACGAACTGCGAGCGGGAGGAAATACAGTTTCTGGGGCATGTCCAGCCTTTCGGAACACTGATCGCCTTCACCACAGACTGGATCGTTACCCGCGCCAGCGCCAATGTCGCGGAGGTCTACGGTGTTGCTGCAGAGGAGCTGATCGGCACGCCGCTGGACCAGCTGCTGGGCAAGCCCCTGAACGAGGCGTTGCGGCGGCGCATGCGCATGCTGATCGATCCGGATGCGGTAGAACGCCTGTTCGGCCTTCCCGTCGTCGAGGGCGGGGAACTGTTCGACTTCGCGCTGCATGTCGCGGGCGGCGACTTCATCCTGGAGGCTGAACGCCACGGTGGCGGCGCGCCGGGCGAATATGCCGCCAGCGTCCGTGCGATGGTGGATCGCCTGTCGCGCGCGACGACGGTACAGGAACTGACCGATCGAGCAGCACGGCAGATGAAGCTGCTGACCGGATTCGACCGTGTCATGGTCTATCGCCTGTCGGACGATGGCGAAGGCCACGGCACCGTCATTGCAGAGGCGGGAGAAGCGCATATGGAGCGTTTCTTCGGGCTTGCTTTCCCCTCCACCGACATTCCGAAACAGGCGCGCCGCATGTACCTGCGCAGCACCCTGCGGATCATCAGCGATGTCGATGCGACGCCGGTGCCGATCCTGCCGCAGCAGGGGCCAGACGGCAAAGCCCTCGACCTGACAATGTCGGCGACGCGCGCGGTCAGCCCGATCCATCTGGAATATCTGCGCAACATGGGCGTTGGCGCATCCATGTCCGTCTCGATCATTCGGGAGGGGAAATTGTGGGGCCTCTTCGCCTGTCACCATGAGTCGCCCCGCGTCCTGAACTATGACGTCAGAAGCGCGGCTGAGCTGTTCGGGCAGCTGTTCGCCTTCGTTCTGGGGGAAAAGGAAGCTGCGTCTCAGCGCGACCATGACAGCGTGGCCCGCGACCTGCACGACCGGCTGATGGCGCAGCTGGCAGGCGGCGAAACGCTGCAGGATAATTTCGACACCATCGCAGAGGCCCTGTGCGACGTCAGCGAATGCGACGGCATGGCGGCGTGGATCGATGGCGAGTACCAGACGCGCGGCACCGTCCCCTCGCGCGAGGAATTCGAGCCGCTGGCCCGCTTTCTGAATACCGCCGCCGCCAGCAAGATCTATACGACCGACCGGCTGCAGGAGGTCTATCCGGCCGCCGCCTCGATTGAAGCGGACGTTGCCGGGCTGCTGGCCATACCGGTTTCGCGCAAGCCGCGCGACCATATCGTCTGTTTCCGCAAGGAATATGCCCACACTGTCACCTGGAGCGGCAACCCTGACAAGCCGGTGGAAGTGGGCGAAGGCGGTGGCCAGCTACGGCCGCGCAATTCCTTCACCGAATGGAAACAGGAGGTGCACGGCCGTTCCCGTCCCTGGACGCCGCAGCAGATCCGCGCCTCCGAATGGCTGCGGATTACCCTGCTGGAGGTTGTCCTGAAGATGACCGACCGCGCGGCGGGAGTGGCGAAGCAGGCGTCTGAGCGGCAGGAATTGCTGATCGCTGAGTTGAACCACCGGGTTCGCAACATACTGACACTGATTCGCGGCCTGATATCCCAGTCGCGGTCAGAGGGCGACAATGTCGAGGGTTTCACCGCAAAGATCGGCGGCCGGGTCCACGCGCTGGCCCGCGCCCACGATCTCATTACAAAGAAACAATGGGCACCCGCCAGCCTGTCGGAACTGATCCGTACCGAAGCGGCGGCCTATTTGTCCGAAAAGGCCGACCGGGTGCGCATTTCCGGTCCCGATATCCTGCTGAAGCCTCAGGCGTTCACCACAATGTCGCTCGTGATCCACGAACTTCTGACCAACAGCGCCAAATATGGCGGCTTGGCCGATAGCAGGGGCTCGGTGGAAATAACTCTGTCCCGCGACGAGGAAGAGGCGCTGATCGTGAACTGGCAGGAACGCGGCGGTCCGCCCGTCACTGCACCGACCCGGCGCGGTTTCGGAACGACGATCATAGAACGTTCCGTCCCCTTCGAGTTGAAGGGGGAGGCAGACATCCGCTATGACGTGTCGGGCCTGCGCGCCCGTTTCGTCATCCCCGGCGATCAGATCGACGGCATGACGCGCATTGCTGCCAAACCGGCCCCCGCGCCGCAGGAGGAAGATATGCATCCGCCCTTGTCTGGCGACGTTCTGTTGCTGGAAGACAATATGATCATCGCAATGGACGTCGAGAACGCCCTTGAGCGGATGGGGGCGGAGCGTGTCCACATCGCCGCAACCGTCGAAGAGGCATTGAAGTCCCTGGAGAAACACAAACTTCGCTTTGCCATGCTGGACGTGAATTTGGGGTCCGGTACCAGCGAGCCGGTGGCGGAAGCCTTGACCGAGCGAAAGGTGCCGTTTCTGTTTTCGACCGGCTATGGCGAGGGAAGCGACCTGACGAAGCGGTTCGCCAATGTCGGCGTATTGCAAAAGCCGGTAGATGAAGACCAGTTGCAAGAGGCCCTGAAAAAAGCCCTCGGCTAGAAGCGCTCGGTTAAAATGCCTGCCTGCAATCGCCCGTCCCTTTCAGGGACGGTCGCCGCGCAATAATTGCGGCAGATCGCCAGAGGCGCCCCGTGCTTCGGTCATGAAGAACGACTTTAACGGCGCGACACGTTCGACGGTCCCCAGCCCGATGGCGCGCAGACGCTGCATTGGTCGCGGGGCGAGACCGAAAAGGCGGTTCAATATGTCGGTACTTGCCGCGACCGCCAGATTGTCGAGGCCGCGCCAGCGCGAATAGCGGGAAATGACTTCCTCTTCGCCCAGATCGAGGCCGAGGCGCTTTGCCTCACCCAAAACTTCGCCAATCGCCGCTGCATCGCGCAGGCCCATGTTGAGGCCCTGTCCCGCAATTGGATGAATACCATGTGCGGCGTCGCCCACCAGGGCCAGCCGGTGCGCCGTATAGGATGCGGCATGGTGAAATCCCAGCGGGTAGGATGACGGCTCCGCCGCCAGCCGCAACTCTCCGAGAAAGCCGCCTATGCGCTTGTCCATTTCCGCCAGCAGGGCGCGCGGCGGCAGGTCCAGATAAGCGGACGCATGCTTGCCTTCGACGGTCCAGACGATGGCCGAACGGTGCGGCAGATCCTGGCCCTCACCATCAAGCATCGGCAGAATCGCGAACGGGCCAGACGGATAGAATAGTTCAAATGCCACATGATTATGCGGCAGCTCATGGTCGATCATGCCGACGATCGCCGTTTGCCGGTACTGCCACCGCGCAACACGAATACCGGCATCTTCACGCAGTTTCGACCGGCGCCCGTCCGCACCGATGATCAGGGGCGCGCGGATTGTGTCGCCGTCAGCCAGGGTGACACACACGCCATGTTCGCCGCGTTCTATCCGCGCAACCTTGGCGGGTGCGCGCACATCAATCAATGCGTCCTGACGCCCGCCATCGATCAGCGCGCGGCGCAGATGACGGTTTTCCACCATGTGGCCCAGCGGCTCGCCTTCCGCTTCGCCGCCGTCCTGGCCACCCGCGCGTCCGTCGAAGTGTAGATGCTGCGGCCGCAGCCCCTCAGTCACGCGAATTTCGTTGATGGGACAGTCGAGGCCCTGCAGCCGATCCGCCAGACCGAGGGCGCCAAACATGCGCCAGGATGCACTGGCGATCGCGGTCGCCCTGCCGTCGAAGTCCGGGCTGACGGTCTTTTCCAGATCGGCAGCATCTATGACCGTGGTGCGTACCCCGAAGGCCGACAGCGCAAGGGCCGTGACCATTCCGACAAGACCGCCGCCGATTATGATGGCATCGCTGTGGGTTTCCATGCTCCCTCCTTATGCGGACCGGGCCGGGCGTGGAAGCCGCAGCTTGCCGCAGGTCGCCTTCGCAGCGCGCCAAAGACTGCAAAAACCTGAGGCAGTAACCTCCATTTGCCTACGAATTAGGCATGACATGATTACTTCGAAGAGGCGCGTGCTCTTTAAGTAACTGATAATACTTTAGATGCTAAAACTGGCACATGGTTTGTATAGTATCGGCTTGAGAAGGCGGGGGGTCCCGCTCTCTTGCTCGCTCGGATCGATCCTCCCCAAGGAATCCGATATGACTGCGGCCGGTGGCTCCAAAAGAGCCCCGGCCGCTTTTTTATCTGCGGATTCCCTATTCGTTCTTGGCGCAGCCTCCCCGTTCTGCGAAATGCGACCGCATGACACGGGCAATGGCAAAGAAACAGGCGGCGCCGACGGGCCTGATCCCTGTCGCCGTGAAGGTCGCAGCCGCCCGCGCAGTCCGGCAGCTGCTCGGCATCCTGCTCGCCCTCCTCGGCGTCGCCATGATCCTGTCCCTGATCAGCTATTCGCCCGCCGACCCATCACTGAACCGTGCGACAATCGCAGCGCCGGAAAACTGGATGGGTAGCGGCGGCGCGCTTTATTCCGACATGGTGCTGCAATTGTTCGGCTATGCCGCCGCGCTGATGATCCCGCTGACCATCACTGCCGGTTTGCGGCTGGCAATGGGAAGGCAGCAGCCGAATCCGGGCTGGCGCACCACACTGACCTTTCTGGCGATCCTGCTCGGCGCGCTGGCGCTGGGTACGCTGCCGCTGCTGGGACCGCCTGCGGGTCCGGGCGGTCTGGTTGGACAATTGGGCGCTCTTGCCACCGGTGCGATTGGTGACGTTCTGCCGCCTGAGATTTCGGCCACTGCCACCAATTATGCGCTGGCGGCGATCCTGGGCGTAGTGGTGCTGTTCCTGACGATGAAGGGGCTTGCCTTGCCGCGCGGCTGGATCGCCGCCCGCCTTTCGCGCGCCGATGATGTTGAGGCGGATCAGCGCATGGCAAGGCCGCGCCGCACCGCCGAGCCGGAGATGAGCGCAGAACCCGACGCGGACGTACCAGACCGGCCCGCTCCCGCCACGCCGAAGCGTCCGGTCAAGATGGCCGAGGCGCCGACGAAGCCGTCGAAGCGCGCCGCGCGAGAACGTCAGTCCGGCCTCGCCCTCGGCGACCGTGCACAACTGCCGCCGCTGTCGCTGCTTGCCGCCGCCCCGCCGACCAAGGGCACCAGGATCGACGAGGCGGCGCTGGAACAGAATGCGCGCCTTCTGGAAACCGTGCTCGATGATTTCGGCGTTAAGGGCGAAATCGTCGAGGTAAGGCCCGGCCCGGTCGTGACCATGTACGAGCTGGAACCCGCCCCCGGCATCAAATCCAGCCGCGTCATCGGTCTGGCAGACGACATTGCCCGCTCGATGTCTGCCGTGTCGGCACGCGTCGCCGTGGTGCCAGGTCGCAACGTCATCGGTATCGAATTGCCGAATCGCGACCGGGAGACGGTGGTGCTGTCGGAACTGCTGTCCGACGCGACGTTCGACCGGGCAAAGGGCGCGCTGCCGCTGGTCCTGGGCAAGGACATTGCCGGCCTGCCCGTCGTGACCGACCTTGCCCCTATGCCCCATTTGCTGATCGCGGGCACAACCGGATCGGGCAAGTCCGTGGGCCTGAACGCGATGATCCTGTCGCTGCTGTACCGGCTGGAGCCGGACAAGTGCCGCATGATCATGATCGATCCAAAGATGCTGGAGCTGAGCGTCTATGACGGCATCCCCCACCTTCTGTCCCCCGTCGTCACGGAGCCATCGAAGGCCGTCCGCGCCCTGAAATGGGCGGTGGAACAGATGGAGGAACGCTATCGCATGATGGCCAGCGTCAATGTGCGGTCGCTGGCGGCCTTCAACGACAAGGTGACAGAGGCGAAGGCGTCCGGAAAACCATTCGAACGCCGCGTTCACACCGGCTACGACCCTGATTCCGGCCAGCCCATCTATGAGACGGAAGCGCTGGAATATGATCCCCTGCCGCTGATCGTCGTTATCGTCGACGAACTGGCCGACCTGATGATGACGGCCGGCAAGGAAGTGGAATTCCTGATCCAGCGTCTGGCGCAGAAGGCGCGCGCGGCGGGCATCCACCTGATCATGGCGACGCAGCGCCCCTCCGTCGACGTCATCACCGGCGTCATCAAGGCCAATCTGCCCACCCGTATCAGCTTTTCCGTTACGTCAAAAATCGACAGCCGCACAATCCTGGGTGAACAGGGCGCCGAACAGCTGCTGGGCAAGGGCGACATGCTGTTCATGAACGGCGGCAAATTCCTGACCCGCGTGCACGGCCCGTTCGTATCGGACGAAGAGGTGGAGCGCGTCGCCGATCATTGGCGCACGCAGGGGTCGCCCGATTATGTCGACGCCGTGACGGAGGAGCCGCCGCCGCAGCTGGACCAATATGGCATACCGCTGCCCACGCCCGACCTGATGGGCGGCGAGGACGACGACCCCGACGCGGCGCTGCTGCGGCAGGCGATCAAGGTGGTGCAGGATACGCAGAAGGCATCCACCAGCCATGTGCAACGACACCTGCGCATCGGCTATAATAAGGCAGCACGCCTGATCGACCAGATGGAGGAAATGGGCATCGTCAGTGCCGCCGACCATGTCGGTCGCCGCGAAGTGCTGATCGACGGCCAGGGCAACCGGCTCTAGCTAGGCCGCGATGGCAACGCCCGCAGTTTCCTGCGGCGGCACCTCATCTTCCATCCCCAGCGATCGCAATACATGAACGAGGAGGCGGCGATCGCCCTCTTCCCCATGTGCATCGACGGCCTGCATCCCGACGGCACCATACCGGGCACCATCCTCGCCATCCACCATGGCGGCAATACGCGTCAGGCCGGGCAAATATTCCTCCACGATGGGGTGCAGGTCGCGCGCCGCCTCGTAATCCAACCGTGTCAGCACGATAACCTGCCGATCGCCCATCGAAAGGGGCTGCCAGCTGCGCGGGTCCGCCGGACTGGCGAAGTGCACGTCATAGCCATCCGCAACCGCCGTTTCGAACAGGCGGTCGTCGAATTCCAGCGCCACATGCCCCACGTCCCGCTGTGCCAGCGCATCTGCGAGCGCGCGGCCCTTAGGCCCCATGCCGACGATGATGACGGGGGCATCGTCGCCCGCAATCTTGCTGTCGGGCGGTCCTCGCCGCAGCCTGCCGGCCAATGTCCGCCCAACATCCGAAATTGCAGGCGTCGCGGCCAGGCTGATGGCGATGGCGGCGACCAGCATGGCGACGACATCCGTCCCGATCAGCACGGCGACAGCAGGCAGCGAGAAGACCACCAGAGCGAATTCCGATCCCTGTCCCAGCAGGAAGCCCAGTTGAACCGATCCCGGCACCGACCAGCGATTGGCCAGCGCCGCGGCGACGTTCAGGGCGCATTTCATGGCGATCAAGGCGGCGGCAATGCCCAGCACCTGCGGCCAGCGCTCTGCCAGCAATGCCGGGTTCAGCGACAAGCCAACCGTCATGAAGAAGAAGCCCAGGAAGAGACCGCGAAATGCCTCTATCTCGGCCTGAACGAGAACGCGGTAGCGCGACTCCGCGATGGCCACCCCGCCCAGAAACGCGCCTAGCGTCAGCGACAGGCCGATGGCCCCTGTCGCCCAGCCTGCCGCCAGCGCGAGAAACAGCGCCGTTGCGGTGAATACCTCGTTCGACCGGGCATTGGCGATCAGCCGGAACAGCGGCGCCGTCAGATAGCGGGAGAAGATGACGGCAACCCCAAAGGCGGCGACAGCCTTCAGCGCCGCCCATCCCAGATCACCGGCAAGAGAGCCGGAACCCGCCGCCAGGGCGGTCGCGGCGATCAGCAGGGCAATGGCGGCAATATCCTGAAAAATCAGGATCGACTGCGCCGCGCGCCCCACCGGACAATCGGCCTGCCCACGCTGCTGAATCAGGCCGATGACCACGGCGGTCGATGAAAGGCCCAGCGCCGCGCCGATGATGATGGAGGCCGTTACCGATTGACCGAGCAGCCATGCAGCCACACCGAACCCGGCGCTGGCGACCGTCATCTGCAGGGCGCCGAACCCGAATATATTGCCCGCCTCCTCGCGAATGCGCGTCAGGCTGAAATGCAGTCCCAGATTGAACAGCAGGAACATGACCCCCGCCTCTGCCAGCGCCTCGACGACTGGCCCCTCGAACCGGTCGGCATAGCCGAATGCGCCCAAGGCCAGGCCAAGCACGATATAACCGACAATGGGGCTAAGCCGCAGAACCTTGGACGCCAGCGCCGCGCCGATGCCCAAGCCCAGCAGCGATATGGCCGGCGCGATGGTCGTCAGAATTTCGGAGGAAGCGGCCATTCAGGAAGTTTACCCGCCTTTTCGCGGGCCGCATAGGCAGGGAGCATGGGCGCCGAGTGGGTCGGCTGAGGCACGCAGGTAAGCCACCACCCACCGCCCCTTCCCGTTCCCTTATTGTTCTGCTATCGCATACGTCATGGCAAAGCCCCAGAAACGATATAGCTGCCAGGCATGTGGCGCCGTCCAGACGAAATGGCAGGGGCAGTGTCCCGACTGCGCCGAGTGGAACTCCCTGATCGAGGATGCAGGCGCAGTGGTAACGCCCTTCAGCGCAAAACATTCGCTGCAACGGGGCGGGACGCGCATCGCGTTGGAAACGCTGGATGCCGATACGCCGCTGCCCCCGCGCACGAGTACGGGCATTGCAGAAATGGATCGCACGCTGGGCGGCGGTATCGTGCCCGGATCGGCCATCCTGATCGGCGGCGATCCGGGCATCGGCAAATCGACCCTGTTACTGCAGGTGGCGGGCCGCCTGGCGACAGCAGGTCATCGGATCGTCTATATTTCCGGTGAGGAGGCGGCGGACCAGGTTCGCCTGCGCGCGCGGCGGCTGGGGCTGGGCGATGCGCCCGTCGAGCTGGCCAGCGCCACATCGGTGCGGGATATATTGACGACGCTGACGGACGGCGCGCCTCCCGCTCTTCTGGTGATCGATTCAATTCAGACCATGCATTCCGACATATTGGAGGGTGCGCCCGGCACGGTCAGCCAGGTTCGCGCCGCTGCGCAGGAACTGATCCGCTTCGCCAAGCAGACCGGCACCGCGCTGGTGCTGGTGGGTCATGTGACGAAGGATGGCAGTATCGCCGGCCCGCGCGTCCTAGAACATATGGTCGACACCGTGCTCTATTTCGAAGGCGAGCGTTCCCATCAATATCGTATCCTGCGCGCGGTGAAGAACCGCTTTGGCGGCACCGATGAAATCGGCGTCTTCGCCATGGAAACCGCCGGACTGACGGAAGTGTCAAACCCCTCCAGCCTGTTCCTGACGCAACGCGAACGGCCGGTGGCGGGCAGCGTCGTGTTTCCGGCGTTGGAGGGGACACGGCCCGTCATGGTGGAGATACAGGCGCTGGTGGTCCGCCTCGCCTCTGGCGCGACGCCGCGCCGCGCCGTTGTTGGCTGGGATTCCGGGCGACTGGCGATGATCCTGGCGGTGCTTGAGGCGCGCTGCGGCATGAGCTTTGCCAATGCCGAGGTCTATTTGAACATCGCGGGCGGCCTTCGCGTATCGGACCCTGCAGCAGATGTCGCGGTGGCGGCGGCGCTGGTCAGCGCGCTGACGGAAAATGCCGTGCCGCTGGATACCGTCGCGCTGGGCGAATTATCCCTTTCCGGGGAATTGCGGCCCGCCGCGCATTTGCAATTACGGCTGAAGGAAGCCCACAAACTGGGCTTTACCCGCGCCCTGACGCCAAAGGCCGCCCGCGATGCCGTTCCCTCCGGCATGCGCGGAGAGGGCTTTTCCCACCTGCCCGATCTGGTGGCGCATCTGGCCGGCGGAGCCGCCGACTAAGGCAGCAGCGGACCTGCGAAACAGCTCCGATCGCCGCTAGAACTGGTGTCCTGTCCTGTCCCGCTTCGTCGCCAGGTAGTCCGCGTTCAGCGCGCCATGGCCGGCGATCAGCGGTACGCGTGCTTCGACGGTGATGCCCGCTTGTTCCAACCCGTCCACCTTTGACGGGTTGTTGGTCAGCAGCCGGATGCGGGTGGCACCGACGCCGCGGAGCATGGCGGCGGCAATGCCGAAGTCGCGCTCGTCCACCTCGAATCCCAGGCGCAGATTCGCATCGACCGTGTCGAAACCCTGATCCTGCAGGCGATAGGCGCGCAATTTGTTCAGCAGGCCAATGCCGCGCCCCTCCTGCTGCAAATAAAGCAGGATGCCACCGCCGTCCGCCGCAATAGCGTCCAGCGCAGCGACCAGCTGATCGCCGCAATCGCACTTCAAACTGCCAAGAACGTCGCCGGTCAGGCAGGCGCTGTGCAATCGCGTCAGCGGGGCCTTTTCGTGTGAGGTCTCCGTGCCGTCCGCGCCTCTCCCTACCAGCAGGGCGAGATGCTCTGGTCCGCCGGGGCTGCGAAAGGCCACAACGCGCGTGTTCGGATCGGCCTTCAACGGCAGTCGCGCGCGTGTAATCTCTCGCAGGGTGTCTGGCGCCCGGTGGGCCATGATGTCGGCAATGGAAACCTGCAGAAAATCGTCACCCTCCGCCGCTGCACGAACATGAAGCGCCGGCAGCAGACCGGCCAGCTTTGCCGCCTGCAGCGCGGCCAGCGCCGTGTCGGTATCGCCAACGGGCCGGGTCTGGAACGGCCCCTTCAACGGGGTCGATAAATCCAGCGTCGGATCGGCCAGCGCCATGGCAGAGGCCGCGTCGATCCATTCCGGGCGCGCGATCCGAACCGCGCGCATGCCCGCCGCCGCCAATTGATTGGCAAGCGCCAGCTGTGCCGCGCGCTTGTCGGTGATCAGGATTTCCGCAACGACCTCACCCTCGAACAGGGCAAGGCGCTGCGCGTCGGTCAGCTCGATCGGCAGGATCGCAAGCGCCTCTGCCCCCGCAATGATGACCGCGCGACCCCGGCGGAGTTCATCAATGGCGCGTTCGGCGGCGATGGTCATGCGTCTGCGTTCACAACTCGATCTCGGTGATCAGGGGGATATGATCGCTGGGCCGGTCCCAGCTGCGCGCCGCCTCCAGCACATGGTGAGACCGGATGTTGGGCAGGATTTCCGGCGACGTCCAGACGTGGTCCAGCCGCCGACCGCGATCGCCGACCGTCCAGTCCTTCGATCGATAGCTCCACCAGGTATAAAGCCGCTCTGGCGCGGGCACGAAATGGCGGCCGATATCCTGCCAGTCGTGGGCATCGCGCAGGCGCTGCATTGTTTCCACCTCGACGGGCGTATGGCTGACCACTTTCAACAATTGCTTGTGGCTCCACACGTCGGATTCCAGCGGTGCAATGTTGAAGTCCCCCATCATGATCGTCGGCTCGCGCAACCCCTCCGACCAGCGGGTCATGCGCTCATAGAAATCCAGCTTCTGACCGAATTTGGGGTTCTCGTCACGGTCCGGAATGTCGCCCCCTGCGGGGATATAGACATTTTCCAGCAATATGCCGTTCGGTAGCCGAACACCGATATGGCGCGCCTCGCCATTATCCTGCCAGTCATAGCGGCGGTCCTCGACCAGCGGCACACGCGACAGAATCGCAACGCCGTGGTGCATCGGCTGTCCATGAAGGATGCGCGTGGTGTAGCCCAGCGCGTGGAACGCCTCGTGCGGGAATTGCGAATCCCGCACCTTTGTTTCCTGCAGGCAGATGATGTCGGGCTGTTCCGCCGTGACCAGTTGCTCGATGAGGGGCAGGCGAATCCGGACGCTGTTTATATTCCAGCTGACAAGTTTTGTAAGGCTCATGCCGCTGCTGCTAACGCGGCGACGCGGCGCCCGCAAAAGAATTGACCCCCACTCCTTTCCGAAGAACGGAGCGAGGGTCGTTCTTGCGCTCGTCACGCAAACGGATCCGGTTCAAACACCCCGGGCAACAGGGGGCAAAATCCCGAAGCGCCCTCGCTGGACCCGATGCGCCGAAGATAAAGGGGGCGTCATCGGCCGACAATCCGGTGCTTCCTCGACCTGCCCCAAAAAGGACGCACTTCGCCCCCCTTCAGTAACGGCTGCGAAACAAGAGGCCCGGCGGCGGCATCATCGGCGGGTCTGAGGACGCGGGTCGTTAAAGCGGAAGGCGTTCTTTGGAACGCCGCCATTGAACTCCACATCGGACAGTGCGACCCGCGTGGTATTGCCCTGTGCGTCGATCACGTTCCAACCTGACAGAGCCAGATCGGCGGGCGCTGCGCTATCCCGCTCGAAATAGATGGTGATGACGCCATATTCCGGGTGTTCGCGGTCACGCGCCTCGACGACCAGCGCATTGGCGGTCGATGATTTCACGCGGGCGAACTTCGCCAGATCCGCCTCCGGGTCCAACAGAACGCTCAGCGGTGTTGATTTGATGGGATAGCGCTGAACCTGCTTCACCTCATAATCGATGACGTTCACGCTCTTGCCGTCGGCCACCACAAGCAGCGGGATACCCTTTTCATACTGAAAGCGAATTTTACCCGGACGCGCCAGATAGACACGGCCCTTCGTGGTCGCGCCGCTGGCGGCGACCTGTGTGAAATTCGCCGTCATCGTACGCGTCTCTTCCAAATGCCGTGTCAGTTCCGGCAGCGTGGCGGAAGCGGGGACGGCAAGCATCAGCGCGGTCAGCGCAGCAAGACAGTTGCGAATGATGGACATCGGTCCTCCTGTTGAAATCTGGATAGCGATATAGCGGACGCCGGTTGAACCGGAATTGAATTGCCCGTGCATTAACGAGCGAACGCCGAAAAGGCGGCACGGACCACCGTACATGCCGCCCGCACATGGTGTGTTCAGGCAGAAAAGGCTATGGTCCACACCATGATTCGTCTTTTTGCGCTCGCGGCTCTCATCGCCGCCCCCGCCCTGGCCCAGCCTGTCGAGGATGACACGGCTGCGCCTGCCCCCGCAGCTGCCAGCCCGCAGGAGGCACCGCCGGCCGAAACGGTCCCCACCGATCCCGCCGCCCTCGACCCTGTCGAAACCGCACCGCCCACGACCCTGCCGGACGGTGCGGCCCCGCCAGGCGAATCGATGGGCGAAGACGCCGCCGATCCCGCGCCGGAACCCGCCTTTGAAACAGAGCGCGTGACGCTGGAAACCGAAAACGGCCCCCTGGTCATTGCGGTGGAGGTGGAGCGCGCGCCTGTAACGGCAAAGAATTTCCTGCGCTATGTGCGGGAGGGGCGCTTTAACGGCATGACGCTTTACCGCGCCAGCAATCTGGGCCGAGGATATGGCCTGGTGCAGGGCGGAACGCGCGGCAACCCCGAGATGATACTGCCGCCGATCACGCATGAACCGACCAGCCAGACCGGGCTGAGCCACACGGACGGCACGGTCTCCATGGCGATGGGAGAGCCCGGCACGGCAGACGGAGATTTCTTTATCATTGTGGGCGATCTGATCAGTCTGGACGCCGGCGACGGCCAGCCCGGATTTGCCGCCTTCGGTCATGTGGAAGAGGGGATGGACATGGTCCGCGCCCTGCTCGACGCCCCCACCGACCCCAATGAGGGCGAGGGCGCAATGCGGGGCCAGATGCTGGCGGAACCAGTAAAGATCCTGTCCGCCGAAACAAGCGAGTAGGTGCGGCCCATCGGCATGTTCACTCTTGCCGAGCTTGAGGATGCACGGCGGCGGATCCACGCGATTTTTCCGCCGACGCCGCAATATTGCTGGCCACTGCTGTGCGAGCGTCTGGATACCGAAGTCTGGACCAAGCACGAAAACCACACGCCAACCGGCGCCTTCAAGGTGCGGGGCGGTCTGATCCACGCCGAACGGCTGGCAAAGGAAAACCTGGCACCGCGCGGAATGATCTCCGCAACGCGCGGCAATCATGGCCAGTCGCTCGCCTTTGCGGGCAAAAGGTTCGGCATTCCGGTCACGATCGTAGTGCCACACGGCAATAGCAGCGAAAAGAACGCCGCCATGCGGGCGCTCGGCGCGACCCTTTTGGAACATGGCGAGGATTTCGACGCGGCACGGTCGCACGCCATGGAACTTGCCGAGGCGAAGGATTTATGGTTCGCGCCCTCCTTCGGCCGCGATCTTGTTCTGGGCGTCGCGACCTGGGCACTGGAACTGTTTCGCGCGGCGGGCGATCTCGACACGCTCTACGTTCCCATCGGTCTCGGTTCCGGCATTTGCGGCGCCGTGATGGCGCGTGACCTCCTTGGTATGAAGACGGAGATCGTCGGTGTGCAAAGTGCCGCCGCGCCCGCCTATGCTCGTTCGGTGCAGGAGGGTGCGGTCGTCACACTGTCATCGGCCGACACCAAGGCGGATGGTCTGGCGGTGCGCACGCCCGACCCCGATGCGCTGGATATTATCCGGCGGGGCGTCGCGCGAATCGTCACCGTGACGGACGCGGACATTGCCACGGCGGTGCGTGCCTATTGGACGGACACGCACAATCTGGCGGAGGGGGCAGGCGCCGCGCCTTTGGCAGCCGCGATGGGCGAAAAGGCGATGCTGGCTGGAAAGCGCGTCGGCATGCCCCTGTGCGGCGGCAATATCGACCTGGCCCTGTTCGAGCGCTGGATTTTGTCATAGCCACCCCGATCGGGCGCGCGCGAAATTCAAAAGCAAGAAGCGGGACGCGGCCATAGCCGATTTTTTCTATCCGAGGACCAGTGACACCCGCCGGAGAATGATGATGGCTCATGCTGCAGATCTGGACCAATCCACTCCGCGTCCCGCTGATTATGCGGGGGCGGACGCCCGCTGGCGGGCGGTCTGCGATCGCGAAGGGGCGGCCGATGGCCATTTCTTTTTCGCGGTCACGACTACGGGCATCTACTGCCGCCCCTCATGTGGGGCGCGCCAGCCAAAGCGGGACAATATCGTGTTTTTCGACACCGCCGAAGCGGCGGCGGCTGCCGGATTTCGGCCCTGCAAACGGTGCCGCCCGGCCTCCCCCTCGCTCGCGCAGAAACATGCAAGAATCGTCGAACGCGCGTGCAGGGCGATTGAGGCGGATGACATTGCCCCGTCTTTAGATGCTCTGGCGCGGGACGCCCAGATGAGCACCAGCCATTTCCACCGCATTTTCAAGCAGGCAACGGGCATCACACCGGCACAATATGCCACCGCGACCCGTGCCGCGCGCATGGCGGGGGAATTGCGTCAAGGCGCTGGCATCAGCGAGAGCCTCTATGCCGCCGGCTACGGCGCCCCCAGCCGATTCTATGAACGTGCGAAGGAACGTCTTGGCATGCGCCCGTCGACCTATCGCTCCGGCGCGCCCGGAACGCTCTTGCGACATGGCACCGCGAATTCCTGGCTGGGATCGGTACTGGTCGCCGCCACGGAACGCGGTATTTGCGCCATTCTGCTGGGCGACGACGAGAATAGCTTGATCGCCGACCTCGGCGCCCGCTTCCCCGCCGCGCGTCTTGTGCGCGCCGAACCCGGTTCCGATTTCGACCTGTGGCTTACGAAGGCGCTGGCTCTGGTGGATGCTCCGGCGAGGGGACATGGTCTGCCGCTCGATATTCGCGGGACAGCCTTTCAGGAGCGTGTGTGGCGCGCCCTGTGCGGCATCCGCCCCGGAACGACCGCGACCTATTCGGACATTGCCGAACTCATAGGACAGCCATCAGCGGCTCGCGCGGTCGCGACGGCCTGCGCCGCCAACCCGCTTGCTGTAGCGGTGCCATGTCACCGCGTCGTCCGTGCAAACGGCCAGTTGAGCGGCTATCGCTGGGGTGTGGAGCGGAAGCGCGCCCTGCTGAAACGCGAGGCGTCCTAGCGGAGCGACCCGATTCAGGCCTTATTGCAAATGACGGGCAAAAAACGCCGCCGTGCGCTCATCGGCAAGGGAGGCTGCCGCTTCGTCCCGGCGATTACCGAATTCAGCGGCGAAGCCATGGCCGACGCCCTCATATTCATAAATGTCGACATCTGAATGCGCGTCGAGCGCGGCGCGAATCTCTGCGACAGCCTCGCCCGGAACGAACGTGTCCTCGCCGGCAAAATGCAGCATAAGCGGGCGCGCGATTGCGTCCTTCTCATTCAGATATTGTTCGATCCCGGCACCGTAATAGGACACCGACGCATCGATATTGGTGCGGGTCGCGGTCAGAAAGGCGAGGCGCCCCCCTGCGCAATAGCCAACGGCGCCGACCTTGCCGCCGTCGCGCAGCAGTTTGCGCGCCTCGGATATCGCGGCCTGAATGTCGCGAACGCCCTTGTCGATGTCGAATTCCCCAAACAGGGAAAGCGCGCGGTCCATTTCCGGTTTGACGTCGGGGTCGAGTTCGATGCCGGGCTCCTCCCGCCAGAACAGATCGGGCGCTATCGCCAGATAGCCGGACTCGGCCAGCACGTCGCATTTGCGGCGGATGCCGGCATTCACGCCAAAGACTTCCTGAATGACCACGATGGCCGCCTCGGCGCGCCCGGCGGGCTCGGCCAGATAGGCAGGCAAGGTGCCGTCAGACAGTGAAATTTCTATGTTCTTGCTCATGCGAAAAGCTCCATCTCCAACGGGTGGATCAATCAGCCTGCCAGTGAACGGCCCGCCCCGCGCCCCCTGGTCCCTTCGAGGGCATCAGAAGCCCGCGTGCGAAAGGAACTGTCTCGACCCCCGAAACGCACGGACGCTTCCCCGCGTTCCGCCTGTCAGCGGATCGCGACGCACTGCACAGGACGCAGACGCCCTCTGGCGCCTGCATTTATCCGTGCGGCAATTTACCTGCTGAGGAACCCCGGCACCGGCCCGTTCCAGTCTGGCGACGCATCGTCGGCCAGCGTGGCCTCTTCTGCATCGTCCTCATGCGTCCTGCGCGGCGGTGACTCTGACGCGCTGGAGGAGCTATCCCGCGCCCTCGGCTTTTCCTGCTGCGGCGCCTTCGCGGCTGCAGGACGGCGGCGGCGGGGCGCCGATTCTGCATCGGCGCCGGAACGGTCTTCTGCCGCCGGCTCGTTGTGGGAATTCGGCGTGTCCGAAACGGCCTCAGCCTTGCTGGCGGCATCCGGCTTCTTGTCCACCGCCGATTTCCCGCGCGTCCTGCGCCCGCGCGGGGCCCGCGCCGCGTCCTTTTCGCCTGCGGGCTCCTGGCCTTCTGTCTTGTCTGCTTCGGTCTTGCGAACATCCTCGACAGGGGTGTCGCCCAGCCGCGGAATCCGGGTCTTGATCAGCTTTTCAATGTCCTGGACCAGTTCGTGATCCGATTTGGTCGCAAAGGTGAATGCCTTGCCCGTTGCACCGGCGCGGCCCGTACGACCGATACGATGGACATAATCCTCTGCATTGAACGGTACGTCATAGTTAAAGACGTGGCTTACGCCTTTAATGTCCAGACCGCGTGCGGCCACGTCCGAAGCGACGAGGATATTGACCTCGTCCGACTTGAACGCTTCCATCGTCGCCATGCGGTCGCGCTGTTCCATGTCGCCATGGATCTGCCCGGGGCGCAGGCCGGCGGATTTCAGATCCGCGACCAGATCCTTGATGTCCTTCTTGCGATTGCAAAAGACGATCGCCGATTTGACGTCGGGCGCGGACAGCATCTTGGTCAGCGTCGAACGCTTTGACCGCGGTGAAACCTCGACCAGCGCCTGTTCGATATTCGCATTGGCAGAAGACTGGCGTGCCACCTCTATCTGCCTGGGCGAATCCATGAACTTGTCCGCCAGCTTCTTGATGGGCGGCGCCATGGTGGCGGAAAACAGCAGCGTCTGGCGATTGCGGCCCAGCAGGCTGCAAATCTTTTCGACATCGGGGATAAAGCCCATGTCGAGCATGCGGTCGGCCTCGTCTATGACCAATATGTCAACGCCGGACAGAAGGATATTGCCGCGTTCGAACTGATCCAGCAGACGGCCCGGCGTCGCGATCAGAACGTCGACGCCCTTTTCCAGCAGCTTGTTCTGTTCGGCAAAGCCCACGCCGCCGATCAGCAGGGCCATGGTCAGGCGGTGGTTCTTGCCGTATTTCTCGAAATTCTCGGCCACCTGCATCGCCAGCTCTCTGGTCGGCGCGATGATCAGGCTGCGCGGCATGCGCGCGCGGCTGCGGCCCTGTGCCAGAATGTCGATCATGGGCAGAACGAAGCTGGCCGTCTTGCCCGTGCCGGTCTGTGCGACGCCGACAACGTCCTTCCCCATCAGGATCAGGGGGATCGCCCCGCGTTGAATGTCGGTCGGTTCAGTGTAGCCTGAATCGACGACTGCGGAGAGAAGCTCGTCCGAAAGGCCGAGAGGGAGAAAGCTCAAGCGCGGTTATCCATTAATAAGGCGGAAACCCGCGCTTCGCCCGCCCGGCGCCCTTAGTCAAGGGCGGGACGGGTGGCGGTCGGCGCCTCGACAGGCTCTGCGGCCAGTGCCGCCGAATAGGCATCGCGCCCTTTCAGCGCCTGCCAATAGGCGGCAACATTGTCCGGAAACGCGCCAAGGTCCAGCTCTTCCGCCAGTTTCAGGGCATAGCCAAAGGCAATATCGGCCATGGTAAAGCGGTCGGCAGCAAGGAATTCGCGCGTGTCCAGCAACCGGCCCGCCGCCTTCAACCGCGAAAAAAACCATTGCGCGTAATCGTCGGCGGCCTGCTGCTGGCCTTTTTCCGGTTCAAACACGCGGTAGCGCAGCGCGATCGTCTGCGGAAATGTCATCGTGGCATCCGACCGGAACATCCAGTCCAGATAGCGACCATAATCCCGTTCCTGCGGCGCCACGGCAAGCGACGTCGGCCCGTATTTTTCCGCCAGATAATGGCAGATCGCGACCGATTCGGTCATCACCTCGCCATTGTCGAAAAAGGCGGGGATCGTGCCGAACGGATTTATCTGCAGCCAGTCTTCCTCATGAATGCGCGGAGGGAAGGGCACCATGACCAGTTCATATTCCAGCCCCATTTCCTCCAGCGCCCACAGCGGCCGGAAGCTGCGTGCACCCTTGCAGTGGTACAGCCGGGGCTTCAGGTGCATTTGACCAGTTCGACAGGCTCGGCATCCTCGTCCTCGCCCGTAATCGTCATGCTGGCAGCATCAGGGCCATAGCTGATCGTCCAGCTTTCGCGCACGCGGCGTCCGTCATCCACGCAGCTGGTCCGCAGGTCGGTATCGCTGAACCGCGCATCCGGCGGCATAATTTCACAGAACAGCCCCGCCGTCTTCGTCCTCAGCTCGTCCGCCCAAAAGCGCCACCAGTCGCTTTCACACTGGTCAGCCGTCTTTGCCCAGCGACCGATATAGCGGCGCGGATCGGGAGGCGGCGCTTCTGGCGCCGGGACGGTTTTCGTTTCCGGCTCCTCCGTCACCCGCGAATCGGGTTCGAAGCAGCCGGCCAGCAGCATCGGCAGGATCAGAAGCAGTCCTGCCCTCACGTTGGCCGGCCCAGTTTTCCGAACCGCGCCTCATATTCCGTGGTTCGTCCCGCAGCGAGCAGCTTTGCCTGCTCGACATGCTGATCGCGTTCTATGCGTCCTTTGAATGTTCCCAGTTTCGCATCGATGGTCCGCACATCGTCCGGCGACCAGTCCGCGATCTGCGCAAAATGCCAGACGCCGAGATCATTATAGATCGATTCCAGCTTTGGCCCGATCCCTTTGATCAATTGCAAATCGTCGGGCTCCCCCTCGGCAGAGGACATGGTGGGATCCATGCGCTTCGTCGGATCGGGCACAGTGACAGTGTCTGCCCGGGGGGTAACCGGAGCTGCGGTCGCGGGTGTTTCTGAAATGGCGGGCCGCGCCTTCATCGCGCGCAGGCGGTCGACCTCATCTGCCAGCGGCTTGATCTGGTCGCGGCTGGAGGCGACCTCCCGCTCCAGCGCGGCATTGCGTTCATGCGCGACCGCCAGTTCCGCGTTGCGCTCGGCCAATTCCGCCTGAAGCGCACGGCGCCTGCCCGCACCGCGAAACAACAGCCAGCCCAGTAGCAGGCCGACGAGCAGTGAAATGATGATGGCGACGATCATGTCGCCTTCGAGACTAAATGCCATGCCGGCCCTCCTTGCAGGTGAGGCACAAACGCCTGTCTGCGCCATCTGTTTCCCTGGGGGTGCTTCCCGCCTCTCGTCTAGCCACACGCGGGCAAGGGGTCGAGTGCTGCAAGACCGGGGGGTGGCCCCGCGCTGCACCGTAATCATTTCATTCTGCATTCACGCTGTGGCAGTAAGGCGCCTATCATGACCGCCCTTCGTCATTTTCTCATTCTGACGCTTGCGCTATTGCTGGTCGCGCGGCCGGCGGCTGCACAGTCGATCCTGCGCGATGCGGAGACGGAGGCATGGCTGCACCGCCTGGCATCGCCCCTCGCCGCCGCCGCCGGGCTCGATCCGCGGAATCTTGAAATGGTTCTGGTGAATGATCCCAGTCTGAACGCCTTCGTCGCGGGCGGGCAAAGGATCTACATTCATTCCGGCACACTGCTGCAGGCTGACGACGTCAATCAAATCCAGGGCATCGTCGCGCACGAAATGGGCCATATCGCGGCCGGCCACTCGATCCGCTTCGGGTCGGAGGGGGGCAAGGCAGCCAGCAGCATCTCGATCCTGTCTCTGCTCGCCGCAGGCGCTGCCATGGCAATGGGTGGTGGAGAGGCGGGCATGGCGCTGCTTGGGCTTGGCCAGCGCGCCGCGCTCGGCACCATGCTCAGCTTCAGTCGCCAGCAGGAAAGCCGCACCGACCAGGCCGGCGCCCGCTACCTGGAGACCGCAGGCGTTAGCGGCAAGGGCATGCTCAGTTTCTTCAAGAAGATCCAGAACCAGGAATATCGCCTCGCGATACCGCAGGACAATGATTATGTCCGCACCCACCCGCTGACCGGCGACCGCATACAGGCGCTGGAGAATATCCTCGTAAAATCGCCTTATTGGGACAAGCCTGCCGACGCACAACTGGAGGCCGATTTCGAGCGCATCCAGGCGAAGCTCTATGGCTTTATCGAGGATCCGACCCGCACGCTGAACAAATATCCAGAAAGCGACACCAGCCCTGCGGCACATGTCGCGCGCGCCTATGCCTATCACAAGGGCGCATTTCCCGACGCGTCCGCACGAGAGGCGGATGCCCTGCTCGCGGAAAATCCCGACGATCCCTATGTGCTGGAGCTGAAAGGGCAGGTCATGCTGGAATCCGGTCGGCCAAAGGAGGCACTGGTCCCGCTGGAACGCGCCGTCGCGCTTGCGCCCGATCAGCCGCTCATCGCCACACTGCTGGGCCATGCCCTGTTGGCGACGGAAGACCAAAAGAATGTTCCGCGCGCCGCCGAGGTCCTTAAGGAGGCGGTGCGCCAGGACCGGCAAAACCCGTTCGGCTGGTACCAGCTTGGCATCGCCTATTCGAAACTGGGCGACGATGCGCGCGCTGCTCTCGCCTCCGCCGAACAATATTCCATGTCGCGGGAGCCTCGGCTCGCCGCGTCCAATGCCCAGGTCGCCATGGCGGGGCTGCCGCGCGGATCGCCGGACTGGCTACGGGCGCAGGATGTGTTACTGGTCGCCCAGAACGATCTGAAAGACGCAGAGAAGTAATCTATGGTCAGTAGCAGGAATTTCGTGGCCGGGCTCAGCCTGGTCGCGCTCATCGGATTTGCGCTCGCCGCCCTGCTGGCTGTGCGCCAGCCGGTCGAGGCGCAGGCCGCGAAGGGCGCGCTGTCCGCTGCCGAGCGCGCGGAAGTCGAGAGCATCGTTCACGACTATATCCTCGCAAATCCCGAAATCATTCCAGAGGCGATCAACAATCTGCAGCAGCGCGAAGTCGCGCGCATGATCGACTCGAACCGTGAGGATATCGAGACCCCGTTCGAGGGCGCTTGGGCGGGGAAGGAGGACGCCAGCGTCGTGCTGGTCGAATTCTTCGACTATAATTGCCCCTATTGCCGCCAGTCCAACGCCGTCGTGCAGAAATTGCTGGCCAAGGACGAAAATCTGAAAGTCGTATGGCGCGATTTCCCCGTACTCGGCCCCGAAAGCCGGCGCGCCGCCATGGGCGCCCTGTCGGCGGCAAAGCAGGACAAGTATCGCAGCTATCACGATCGGATGTTCGCCGATGAGCGTCGCCTGTCGCAGGAAAAGCTGTTCGACGTCATCCGCAAGACCGGCCTGAATGAAGTCGCCACCGCCAACGATCTGAAACGCAAGGCGCTGGAAGACGAACTCGATTCGAACCTCGCCCTCGGCCGCGCGCTCGGCCTTGGTGGCACGCCCGCTTATGTAATCGGCGACCAGATTCTGGAAGGGGCAGTCGGCTATGAAGCGCTGAAGACCGCAATCGCCGAAGCCCGCGCGGAAGATGCAGCCGCAGAATAGACCTCTATTCCCACACCGTTGAATGCCCGCCTTGCGGAATCAGCTGGATTCGCCCATATGCTCTCGCGGAAGTCGGGCGGGTGCGGCACTCGCCAACCCGGTCAGGTCCGGAAGGAAGCAGCCGTAACGAATTCGTCGCAGGTCGTTCCGGCTTCCACCCCACACATATTTCCAAGCCTCCGGCTGGGCGTCGTCAGAGCCGATAAGTGCCCGTCAGCGAACGCCCCGCTATAGTCTTCGTCCGCGTGCCTGGGCGCGGCGGGCCAGGGTCAGGAATATGTCCGCCGTCAACAGATCGCCATCGGCGGTTCCGCTCGACTTGAACTTGACCTCCGCTGCGCGCAGCCGCTCCAGCGCGAGTTCAGCGTCGCTCGCGCTCCACAGCTTCAGCTCTCGCGTCAGGGCATTCTTTTCCTTCCAGAAAATTCGTCTACCCTCCGCCTCGATAACGGCTTCGGCGCTTTGTCCGCGCGCGGTCCCTCTCGCCAGCGATACCAGCTGAGAGAAACGCCGCTGTACCGCCCGAAGCTGTGCCACGCTTACCTTGCCATCATGGATCAGGCGGGCATGTTCGCGCGCGACGGCCCGGGGATCGCCGCCTGCGACGGCCATTGTCAATTGCGAGAAATCGCCCTCGGAAAAGGCCGCGCCCAAACGATCCATCACGTCTTCGCCCAGCGGCTTCGGATCGTCGGGGGACGCATCGAGATATAATGCGAATTTCTCGATTTCCTGTTCGGCAATGGCGCGGTTCGCTACGATCATCGCCGCGATCGTCGCGCGTACCGCCCGGTCGGGTAACAGGCCCGCCGCCTTGCACATCTCATCCGCCATCCCAGCCGCGTCACGGGCATTGGGCTGCCAGAAGCGCAGCGCCGCGCCCGCCCCGCTGCCACCGACCATCTTCACCAGCGCCGATGTCGCCTTGATATCGCCACCGGACAGCACCACGGGATTGCCTGCCTCTGCCGCGTTCAGCAGCAGCTCGACGGCATCACGTATGTTGTTGCCCGGTGCCTCCGACACCTGATCGACGCGAATGACGCTCCTGCCGCCGAACATGGAGATGGCGGCGGCTTCGGCGGCCAGGCGCGACGGATCTTCGCGCAGGTCCGCATTCGTGAAATCGGTGCGCGCCATGGCGTCATCGCCGACCAGCGCCTTTGTCAGACGGTCAGCAGCGGCTTTTGCGCCCGCAACGTCCTGTCCATAGAACAGCCAGACACGGATTTTCGGATCGGCGGCGGCGATGGCCGCATTGATGGCGGGTAGCTTGTCTGCCTTCACCGCTCGTTCGCCGCCGTGAACACGGCGATGCGGGTGGCGATTTGCGTCGCGATATCGTCCGACAGACGCTCCAGCGCATCGGTTTCGGCGGCGACGACCGCATAGTCCGACGAAACGATGTCGATACCCGAATCTGTACGCACCGTCTCGTCGATCAGCGTATTGCCGGTCGACAGTTCCACCAGCTGATAACGCGCGCGCAGCGTCCGCCGCTCACGCGTGATCGAATCGTCGCCGCGAATGCCGAGACCGGTAATCTGGTCGTCCAGCGCCACGTCCAGCCGGTAGCGCGCCTCTTCGCCGCCGCCCATACGATCGAGCAGCGCCTGACGAACAAGATAGCCGGAACGATCCGGGATTGCCGGAATGCTGATCCCGCGCAGGGTCTGCGCCGCCGCGCTGTTTGCGCCACCACCGTAAACCGGCGCCAACTGACAGGCGGCGAGCGCGGCGGGCGTAAGGCAGAGCAGCACGAGCCGACAGAGCCCCGTCGCAGCAGCAGGCACGGCTTCCCGGCTCATATCACCAGATTCACCAGACGATCGGGCACCACGATCACTTTCTTGGGCGTCCGTCCCTCCAGCGCCTGGCTGATCTTGTCGCGCGCCATGACGGCGGCCTCGACATCCTCGCGCGCCATTCCCTTGGGCAGGTCCAGCGTGTCCTTCAGCTTTCCGTTCATCTGCACCGCAATGGTGACGCTGTCCTCGACCAGCATGGCGGGGTCCGCCACGGGCCATGCCGCCTCCGATGCCAGGCCTTCGCCGCCCAGCGCGGTCCACGCCTCCTCCGCCAGATGCGGCATGGCCGGCGCGGCCAGCAGGATCAGTGTACGGATCGCTTCGGCCCGCGCGGCGCTGGGCTTTGCCTTCTCGATCGTCGCCGCAAGCTCGTAGCAGCGCGCCACCAGCTTGTTGAACCGCAGGGCGTCGATATCCTCGGTAATCCCGGCGATGGTCTTGTGAACGCTGCGCGTCAGCGCCTCGTCGGCGCCTTCGCCCTCATCTGCCTTGCCGACGAGTTTCCACAGGCGCTGCACAAATCGGTTCGCCCCCTCGATCCCCGCCTCCGACCATTCCAGATCGCGTTCGGGGGGCGAATCCGACAGCACGAACCAGCGCACAGCATCAGCGCCATAGCGCGCGATGATCGGTTCGGGGTCGACCGTGTTCTTCTTCGATTTGGACATCTTCTCGACCCGACCCGCCGTGATGACCGTTTGCGTGCCGCGTTCGAACAGGGAATCGCCGCGTTTCTCGATGGCGCCCGGCTCGATCCAGCGCCCGTCCGCCGTTCTATAGGTCTCGTGCGTGACCATGCCTTGTGTGAACAATTGCCGGAACGGTTCCTTCACGTCGACCAGGCCGACATGGGCCAGCGCCCGCGTCCAGAACCGCGCGTAGAGCAGGTGCAGGATCGCATGTTCGACGCCGCCAATATATTGATCGACCGGCAGCCATTGGGCGATCTCTGCCGGATCGAACGGGCGCCCGTCCGGCTGGCTGGCAAAGCGCAGGAAATACCAGGACGAATCGGCAAACGTGTCCAGCGTGTCCGTTTCCCGCTGCGCCGCGCCGCCGCATTTGAGGCATTCGGTATTGCGCCAGCTGTCGTGTCGCAACAACGGGTTGCCTGGCTTTTCGAAGCTGACGTCCTTCGGCAGTTCGACGGGCAGATCGCTTTCCGGCACCGGCACCCCGCCGCAGGTGGCGCAATGGACGAAGGGGATCGGCGTGCCCCAGTAACGCTGGCGGCTGATGCCCCAGTCGCGCAGGCGATATTGCGTGGTTCCCTCGCCCCAGCCCTCGGCCTCCGCCTTTTCGATGACGGCGACGATGGCATCGGCGACCTCCATCCCGGTCAGCCAGTCCGAATTCACCAGCTTGCCGGGGCCGGTATAGGCCTCGTCGTGGATGCCCTCATCCTCTGCCCCCTCGGGCGCGACGACGCGCGGCACGGGCAGGGCATATTTGCGCGCGAAATCCAGGTCGCGCTGATCGTGCGCGGGACAGCCGAAAATGGCGCCCGTGCCATATTCCATCAGCACGAAATTGGCGATGAAGACCGGCAGGGTGATCGAGCTGTCGAGTGGATGCACCACGCGCAGCCCGGTATCATAGCCGCGCTTTTCCGCCGTCTCCAGCTCTGCCTCGGTCGTGCCGCCGCCGCGCAGGCTGTCGATGAATCCGGCGATGCGGTCATCGGTTTGCGCCAATTCCAGCGCCAGCGGGTGGTCTGCGGCGATGCCGGCAAAGCTGGCACCGTAAAGCGTATCCGGCCGGGTGGTATAGACCTCCAGCGTGTCCTGCCGCCCCTCAAGCGCAAAGCGGAATTTCAGGCCGCGCGACCGGCCGATCCAATTGGCTTGCATGGTGCGGACCTTCTCAGGCCAGTTTTCCAGTTCGTCGAGGCCATCCAGCAGATCGTCGGCGAAATCGGTGATCTTCAGGAACCACTGCGCCATCTTGCGGCGCTCTACCTCGGCACCGGACCGCCAGCCCTTGCCATCGATCACCTGCTCATTGGCCAGCACGGTCATGTCGACCGGATCCCAGTTCACATAGGCTTCGCGCCGCTCGATCAGACCGGCCTCATAAAATTTCAGGAACAGCGCCTGTTCATGGCCGTAATAGCTGGCGTCGCAGGTGGCGAATTCGCGGCTCCAGTCTATCGCAAAGCCCAGCGTCTTCAGCTGTGCGCGCATCGCCGCGATATTGTCGCGCGTCCACCCCTCTGGATGCACGCCGCGCTCCATGGCGGCATTTTCCGCCGGCATGCCGAACGCGTCCCAGCCCATGGGGTGCAGGACCTCGTCGCCCGCCATGCGGCGCTGGCGCGCGATGACATCGCCCATCGTGTAGTTCCGCACATGCCCCATATGGATACGACCGGATGGGTAGGGGAACATCTCAAGGACATAACGCTTGGGTTTCGCCGATGTGCTGTCGGCGACAAAGGTACCGCGTTCATCCCACGTCTTTTGCCAGCGCGCCTCTGCGGCGGCGGCGTCGAAACGCTCCGCCATTATCCTATCTGCGAACGGCGCAGGTCGCGCGCGCGGCTCAGGATCGCTTCTTCCAGTTTCTGCACGGTGCCGGCGCGCACTGGAACGTCGACCCAGTTCCCGCCATTATTCTGCTGCCGCACAGCCGCGACGCGCAGCCCATCGGCGCGCAGCGTGCGGTCTAGAATATAGACCGTCAGTTTTACGCGCTCTTCAGGCACCTGGGGATTTGCGTACCAGTCGGTGACGATGACGCCGCCGTCGGAATCGACCTGTGCCATCGGCATGAAGGCCAGCGTTTCCAGGCTTGCCCGCCACAGGAATGCGTTGACGCCGATCTGCGTCGTCTGCGCCGCCGCAATATCCACCTGGGGCGCATCGCGACCGCCACCGCACGCAGAAAGTCCAAGGGCTGTCACGCCAATAAGCGGCAGGGACAAAGCGGCGCGGAATGAGATCATGGAACTACCTTGGCATCATGTGGCTTGGCGTATCGGGTGGTCTATAGGGTGATACGCCAAAGCCGCCTAGCCCCCCTCGGCCAACGTTGCCATGGTGGCTAAGGGGTGCTTTGTTGATATGCGTGGGGGCGCTCCGGTTCGATATCCGGGGAAATGCTGTCACATCGATGCAACAGGGTATCGATAAAAGCCGATTGAGCGTTCACGGGACGCAAGAAAGACTCGGAATCACAAGGGGGATGCGGCACAAAGACGCGTAGATCAGACAAATGACACGGACACTTGCCTTTCGGCCCTTGACGGCCACCGCGTTTTCGGCTCTCGCCGCCGCCGCGCTTGGCCTGTTCGTGGCAGCCCCTGCCCAGGCACAGCTTGCGAAACCGCAAAGCGGCACGGTGGGCAGCTTCACGCCATCGGGCGCAAATTCGCGCCTGTCGGAGGCGGAGAGCCGCTTTTCCTTCACGCCCGCCGACAAGAAGGCCGCGAAGCGCCGCGGCGTCAGTGTTGGCGTGACCAGTCGTGTCGTCGCCGATAGCGAAGGCCCCGCATCTGCTGAGGTGGCGACGGCGCGCATACGGACGCCCCGCACCCCTGCGGAGGTGGAGGCGAAACTGGACGTCGGCTATCGTGGTTTCAGCCTGTCGGGCGGCGTGGTGAAGGCGACGGATCGCACTCTCGGTACCGAAAGAGCGGGCACGGAGGTCGGCATCGCCTATGGCGGCAAACGCTGGCGCGCCGCCGTAGAAGCAGGCGCAAGCGTATCAAGCGACAGCAGCCGTATCCTGCCCGATCGTATCGGCGATGCGGAACATGTCGAACTGGGGGGCGCCTATGCGCTCAATTCTCGCTTGTCGGTAAAGGGCGGCGTCCGCTACGATCGTTTGCACCCAGAGGCCTATGGCCGCGACTTCGTAAATCGCGATGCCGACAAAGCCGAGGAATCCGGCACCGTCTATCTGGGCACGTCGTTCAGCTTCTGACCCCCGGTCGGAACACCGCCGCCCTAAGATTTGCGCGTTCAAGAATCCGAACGCGCCGCTTCATCTGAAATCAGTATAACGGCTGTCGCTCCCTCCTGCGCAGCATGGCGCGGGGGTGACTCGTCGCCGGATCGCACAAGATAGAGCGGCATTCGGATAAAGGCTGTCAGATGCGGCTGCGCCTGACTTTTTGCGCCGCTACCCCTCTTTCGCGTGCGCCACAACTTCGGCCGTCGCTGCACGCGCCTTCTCTTTCTCCACCAGTTCCTTGCGGCTCAGCTTGCCGATCATGGTTTTCGGTAGTTCCGCGCGGATTTCGACAGCGGCGGCGCGTTCGTGCTTGCCGACCCTAGCGTTCAGATAGCCGAGCAGATCCGCCTCGGACACATGCGCGCCCTCCTGTAACGTTACGAATGCCTTCGGACGCTGCCCCAGGCGTCTGTCATCAATGCCGATGACGATTGCCTCCTTCACCGCTTCGTGGGCGTAGAGCACCTCCTCAAGCGCGCTGGGATAGACGTTGAAGCCGCCGACCAGGATCAGGTCCTTCATGCGGTCGACGATGAAGACATATCCGTCCTCGTCGATATAGCCAACATCGCCTGTTCGCAGGCGCCCCTCCACGAAGGTTTCATCGTCGGCGTCAGGGCGATTATAATAGCCGCGCATCATTTGCGGCCCCTGCAGCGTGATTTCGCCCTTCTCTCCGTCGGGTAGAATGCGCGTCGGGTCTTCCTGATCGCAAATGACGATGCAGGTGCCCGGCATGGGCTGCCCAATGGAGCCGATCTTTCCGCCCGTATCGTAGGGATTGACCGAGGCGACGCCGGATGATTCCGTCAGGCCATAGCCCTCCACCAGCTTTGCGCCGGTCTGCGCCACGAATGCATCGCGCAATTCCTTTGGCATGGGCGCGCCGCCCGAAATGCAGATGCGCAGCGATGTCAGGTCGACATGCGCGATATCGGGATGTTCCAGCAGCGCACGGTACATGCTGGGCACGCCCGGCAAGGTCGTGATCTTCATCGCCGGGATGATACGCACGACGTCCTCCAGCTCGAATTTCGGCATCAGGACGATCTCGTCCGCGGCAAGGATCGTGCGGTTGAGAACGCAGGTGTTCGCAAAGACGTGGAACAGCGGCAGGGCGCCCAGAATCCGGTCATGCGCGGTCGGCGTATCGTCCATCGCGTGCACCTGAGCCGCATTGATGGAAAGATTGGCGTGGCTGAGCAATGCCCCCTTTGGCCGTCCGGTGGTTCCGCCGGTATATTGAATAAGGGCGATATCCTGATGCACGTCGATTTCGGGCGCCGCGGTAATCGGGCCATGCGTGAACAGGTCGGCAAAACGCAGACGCGAGCGGCCATAGCCGACCTTTGCACGATCGGCGGATCTGAACATGCGATAGGCCAGCGCCTTCAGGGGCGGAAGAACTTCCGCCAGATTGCCGACGATCAGCCGCTTCAGCGTGCCCCGCGCCTGAACCTCCGCAATGGCAGGAAATAATTGCTCCAGATCGAGGCAGACCATCGTTTCGACACCGGCATCGTCCACCTGATGCGCAAGTTCATCAGCGGTATAAAGCGGGGAGAAATTCACCACCGTGCCACCGGCGCGCATGATGGCGTAATAGGCGATCACATAATGCGGACAGTTCGGCAGAAACAGGCCGACCTTCACCCCGCGCTGGACGCCCAAACGACGAAAGCCCTCGGCAGCCGCCTCTACCTTCGCCGCGATGGCGCCATAGCTGAACCGGCGCCCCAGGAAATGCAGGAAAATCTGGTCGGGATAGCGACGCGCGGTATGTGCCAGCATGTCCGGCAGCGCCATCGGGGTGAATGCGCGGTCCCATGGAACGGGATGATCATAGTCGCGCGCCCATGGGCCGGGGCACGCTGGGGCGGGAGCCGCGGGGTCGGTGGGGGCTTCGATCATGCAACTCGCTCCCTGATGGCGATGCGCCCGTGATACGCACTATTGGCATAGATGACAATTAAATCCGGACGGCGCTCCATAGATCCGCCGCGCCGTCCCGCACCTCCCGAACAGCCCGTCCGCGCGCCTCCAGCCAGCGCAGGTGGGCCATGGCCTCGCCGGTTGCGATGCCGAAATCCTGCTCCTCTATGGTACGGTGAAACAGCACCTCGAACGTGTCGAGAGCCGTGCGCGGCTTGGCGAGAAACCGTATAAGCGCCTCAAGCTTCTGCCGGTGATCCTCCGCCAACTGGTCCAGACGTTCGTGCAGGCCGGTAAAGGGAAAACCATGCGCGGGCAGCACCAGCAAATGGTCCGGCAGGGCACGCAAGCTGTCGATGCTGTCAAGCCAGTCGCCCAGCGGGTCCGCCATCGGTTCCGTCATGTGAACCGAAACATTGGACGTGATGCGGGGCAGCACCTGATCGCCCGATATCATCAGGCCCGCCGCCTCGTCGACAAGGCAGGCATGTTCCGGCGTATGGCCCGACCCGATGACGACACGCCATTGCCGCGCGCCCGTCTGCAGGGTGCCGCCGTCCCGCATGCGTTCATATTGGCGCGGAAAGTCCGGCACTGCGTTCCGAAACCGGCCCCACCCGGCGTCGCGGAAACGTTGCAGCGCCTGTGGCGGCCATCCGGCCTGCTCGTAAAAGCGGACGGCCTCCTCGGGGGGCTCATCCCCCATATCGCCGATCAGCATACGCGACATGACATATTCGGTTTGCGTCATCACCAGCGTGGCGCCAGTCTTCTTCACGAGCCAGCCGGCATTGCCGATATGGTCGGGATGGAAATGCGTGCAAATCACGCGGCCGACGGGCTTTTCCGCCTGTAACTGATCCAGCACGCCGCGCCACACATCGCGGCAGGAGGGGGCCGCAAGCGACGTGTCGACCAGCGCCCAGTGATCGCCCGCATCGATGACCCACAGATTGATGTGATCCAGGCTGAACGGCATCGGCATGCGCAGCCAGCGCAAACCATCGGCAATCGGGTGTAGAACACCGGGTTCCGGATGCCACCGCCCAAGTGGATAGTGCAGGCCACGTCGCACTTCTGGACGTCGCACCTCCGGCGTGGCGGCAGCTTGGGCGGGGGATTGATGATCCGTCATCCTGCGTGATCTAAGCCCGTCACGCGTCGCGTCAGCCTATCTGTTTGCGTACCGACCGTACCGACGCCGAACGGGCGACGCCCCTTATTTCTTGGCCCAGGGATCGACGAAGTCCGGCTTCTTGCCAGCCTCGGCCGCATTCGCCCCTGGCTCTAGGCCCAGGGCTTCGGCATCGGCAGCTTCCTGCGCGGCCAGCTTGGCGGCCTCACGTTCGGCCTTCAGCTCCGCGAGCAGCGCGGCGCGGTCGCTTTCGAATTTCGGATCGGAAATCTCGACCCCCGCCTTTTGCGCCGCCGCCTCGACCAGAACGTCGAGGTCGCGCTGCGAGCAAAGGCCTAGCGCCACGGGGTCCTTTGGCGTGATATTATCCATGTTCCAGTGTGTCTTGGAACGGATCGCCTGAATCGTGTTCTTCGTCGTACCGATCAGCTTGCCGATCTTCGAATCCGGAATGTCGGGATGGTTCTGAACCAGCCAGGCAATGCCGTCGGGCTTGTCGACGCGCTTCGATACCGGCGTGTAGCGCGGGCCGCGGGTACGCAATTGCTGCTCCGGCCCGTGGCTCATCACCAGTTTGTGCTTGGGATCGGCCTCACCGGCTTTCAGCTCGTCGCGCGTCAGTTCGCCCGCCTCGATCGGGTCGCGCGGGATATGCTTGTGCTGCGCGGTTTCGTCGGCGATCGACTGCACCTCAAGAATATGCAGGCCGCAAAAATCGGCGATCTGGTCGAAGCTGAGCGTCGAATTGTCGACCAGCCATTCTGCAGTCGCATGCGGCATCAGGGGGTGTTCGCGGGCCATGGCGCCAATCCTTCGGATATAAAAAGGGCCGCCCCTTTCGGAACGGCCTCGCATGGGAATGATATAGGCTTCGCGGGCCCGCCGATCAAGCGGCCAGGGGGGCGACGCCAAATGCGTCCGCACGCTGATCGGTGGAAAAACGCGCCAGCGCGCTGCGGAATTCGCTGGTGGCCTTTTCCCAGGTGAAGCTGCGGCCATATTCACGGCATTGCGTACGGTCCCGCGTCAGCGCCTGCTGGATGGCGACCGCCAGATCCTCGGATAGCGACCCGACTTCTGGCGTCACGAGGTCGATCGGTCCCTGTACCGGATACGCGGCAACGGGAGTTCCCGAGGCCAACGCCTCTATGATCACCATGCCGAACGTGTCCGTGCGGCTGGGGAATACGAAGACATCTGCATGGGCATAGGCGGCGGCGAGATCCTCCCCATGCAGAGGGCCGAGAAAGCGAGCAGCCGGGTATTGCCGCGCCAGATCGGCACGCGCCGGACCATCACCCACCAGCACCTTCGTTCCTGGCGAGTCGATTTCCAGGAACCCCTCGATGTTCTTCTCGACCGCGATACGTCCGACATAAAGCTGGATGGGACCGGGAAGCCCGGCAAAGGCGGCGGGGCGCGGCGGCGGCTGAGCGGGAAATGCGGCAAAGTCGACGCCGCGTCCGAACGGCAGAAGCGGGCCGATCCCCTCCTCCTCCAGCTGGGCACGCAGGCTGGGCGTCGCCGCCAGTGTCGCGCTGGCGGGCCGGTGAAACCAGCGTTCGAAATGCCATAGCCAGCGGGCCGGCAATCCCGTGCGCGCGGCGACATAGTCCGGGAACTGGGTATGATATGCCGTTGTGAAGGGTAGCCCCTTGCGCTGGCACCAGCGGCGCGCGGCGAGACCGAGCGGCCCCTCCGTCGCGATATGGACGGCGTCAGGGCAAAAGCGCTTGAAGCGCGCGCCGATCTGCCCCGACCAGACCAGCGCCAGGCGGATTTCCGGATATGACGGGCAGGCGCAATTCGGGAACAGGTCCGGCGATATCACGTCGACGCAATCGCCGCGGCTTTCGAGTTCCCGCCGCACGGTTTCCAAGGTTCGGACGACACCGTTCACTTGCGGTGCCCAGGCATCGGTGACGATGGTGATCTTCATCGTGAGCCTTCTTCCAGCATTGGTCCGAGGGCGACCTTACCCGCAACTAACGGCCACGGGCTAGGCGGCGGTACGCAATTCCACCGGCGCATCGCGCGCCGCCATGATGTCAGCCCAGTGCAGAATTTCCATGCGGCCGTCAAAATGTTCGACAAGGGCGGTGCACCCCTCCACCCAGTCGCCGTCATTATAATATTCGATGCCGTCGATCTGGCGGAATTCTGCTGTGTGAATATGACCGCAGACGACACCGTCGAGGCCGCGTATGCCTGCGGCTTTTGCCACAGCCTCCTCAAACTGGCCGATGAATTGTGCGGCGTTCTTGACCTTGTGCTTGGCGTGCTTCGATAGCGACCAATAGGGCATGCCAAGCCTGCTGCGCACCTTGTTCAGCAGCCAGTTGAGCTTCATCATGCCGATATAGGCGGCATCGCCAAGAAGGGCGAGCCACCGTGCATAAAGGACGACCGCGTCGAATTCGTCGCCATGACAGACGAGCAGGCGGCGGCCGTCGGCGGTTTCGTGAATGGCCTTGCGCTTGATCTCCACGCCGCCGAAATTCATGCCGACGAACTGGCGGAATGCCTCGTCATGATTGCCGGGGATATAGACGACGCCGGTGCCGCGCCGGGCGCGCTTCAGGATGCGCCACAGAATGTCGTTATGCTTGACCGGCCAGTGCCAGGTCTTGCGAAGGCGCCAGCCGTCGATGATGTCGCCGACCAGATACATCGTGTCGCTGTCGACGCTGTCGAGGAAATCGATCAGCATGTCGGCATTGCAGCCGCGCGTTCCCAGATGGACGTCGGAAATCCAGATCGTGCGATAGCGGGTGCGCGAATTCCAGCATCGTTCGGGGATGGAGGGTCCGGCCTCTATCTCCGCCAGAACATCACGCACTCCCGCGCCGTGAATTTTGCCAAGCATGTCGTTTATCCCGCTGCTCCGGAGTCGCTTGGCTTAAGGCAGAAGGATGTTACAGCTTTGTGCGCTGCACAAAAAATTCACATAATGGCTATTTCGCCTTCTTTTCCCGCGTGGCTGGGCCGACCACACTGCCGGCCGTAAAGCCATGGACGATGGTGGAGAGGAGGATCGTGAATGCCACGGTCGCCCACAACGCATCGATCCGCCCGAATTCCGCACTGCCCGCAGCATAGGCGAGATAGTAAATCGATCCGATGCCCCGCACGCCGTAAAAGGCCACAATCGCACGTTGCGGATAACTGAGCGCACTGCCGGCCGTAGACAACATGCCCGCCAGCGGTCGCACGATGAAGATCAGGGCGACCGCCAGAACGGCTATGCGCCAGTCGAGAAACGGCCACAGCAGCGGCAGGGCGCCGCCCAGCATCACCAGGAGGATTGACGTTACCGCATGTTCCAGGCTTTCGGAGAAGGTGTGAAGCCGCTTGTGAAATTCGTGGTCGGCCTCCTGCCGGCGCAGGACGAGGCCCATGACGAAAACGGCGATGAAGCCGTAACCTTCTGAAAGTTCGCACAGGCCATAGGTGACGAGGACACCCGCCAGTGCGACGACCCCGGATCCACTGTCCGCCAAAAGATTGACGCGCGGGACGGCAAACATCAGCTTGCCCAACAGCCAGCCCGCTGCCGCACCGCCGACTGCGCCAAACGCAATCTTGTACAGCACATAAAAGCCGACCCACTCACCCAGCGCGAACTCCGCCGACGCAACGAGAATTCCCAAATAGACAAAGGGAAAGGCCAGGCCATCGTTGAGCCCCGCCTCGCTGGTCAGGGCGAAACGAACCGGATGCTCGCCCCCCTCCAGCGGCGGGCCGACCTGAACATCGGCGGCCAGAACGGGGTCGGTCGGGGCCAGAACCGCCCCCAGGAGCAGCGCAGCGGCCAAGCCAAAGCCAGCCCACAAACCGAGCAGGGCGACACCCAGGATGGTGAGCGGCATGCCAATAAGGAGGAGCCCCGTCGTCGGGCGCCAGGCGCTCCAATCGGCAAGTTTATCAATCCGGAGCCCGGTCCCGAACAAGGCAATGATCACCGCCAGTTCACTTGCCAATTCCCAGATTTTCGGGCGTTCTACCGGACTGAACAATTCCGGCATGCCCGACAGGAAACCAAAGGCGCCCAGCCCGCCGAGAATCAGGAGCCCGGATGCCGCAGGTTCATGTGTGGAAACGAAACGGGGCAACCAATAGGCGAGAATGATAACGATCCCCGCGCCCAGCAGCAGCAGGTGATAGGGATCCAGGCCGAACATTCCATCGCTCATGTTGCGCCTCCTGCGACGAACGCGCCGCCACGGCAATAGGACCAATGCGCGCTTTCACGTGCACAAGCAAAGCCATGCTGGTGGGCTGCCCGGCCCACACTATCTGTTCTGAAACGAACCAGGAGATATTTCGGCATGACGCTCGATCCGCTTTTCGACCCCATCACCATCGGCGCCAATCCCGTGCGCAACCGGATCTTCATGGCGCCGCTGACCCGCGCCCGTGCCGATGCGGACGGCATTCAGCAGGGCTTCGTGGCTGAATATTACGCTCAACGCGCTGCTGCGGGCCTGATCCTGTCCGAAGCGACGGGCATCAGCCGCGTGGGGCTGGGCTGGCCCAACGCGCCCGGCCTTTGGAACGATGCGCAGGTGGAAGCGTGGAAACCCATCGTCGAGGCCGTACACGCGCAGGGCGGCCATTTTTACGCGCAATTATGGCACATGGGCCGCCTGTCGCATCCCGCGACCTCGGGCGAAACGCCGGTATCCCCATCCGCCATCGCGGCCCCGGGCCAGGCGCATACGCCGGACGGCAAGAAAGATTATGTTGTTCCGCATACGCTGACCAAATCAGAGATCGAAGCGACACTGGAGGATTATGTAAGGGCGGCCCGAAATGCACGCACCGCCGGATTCGACGGCGTCCAGATACATGGCGCCAATGGCTATCTGATCGACGAATTCCTGAAGGACAGCACCAATCATCGGGACGATGAATATGGCGGCAGCCCGGAAAACCGCGTCCGCTTCCTGAAGCAGGTGGTGGAGGCCGTCACCGGCGAAGTGGGGGCGGACCGGACAGCGGTGCGCCTTTCCCCCTCCGGCGAGGTAAAGGGCGCGATCGATTCACGCCCCGAACGGGTGTTCGGCGAGGCGGCGCGAATGTTGTCGGGACGCGGCCTGTCCTTCCTGGAACTGAGGGAGCCCCGCGCCGATGGCACTTTCAACCAGTCAGACGAGCCCCCGATGAGCCCGCTGATCCGCCAGCTATATGATGGCGTTCTGGTCCTGAACGGCGAATATGATGCGGCCGAGGGGGCAAAAACCATTGCCGAGGGGAAAGCCGACGCAATCAGCTATGGCCGCCCCTTCATCGGCAATCCCGATCTGGTGGCGCGCTTCCGCCACGGCTGGCCGTTGCAGGATGCGGACCAGGAAACCTGGTATTCCAATGGCCGCGAAGGCTATATCGATTACCCGGTATATGGCGGAGAGCGGACGGCGGACGCAGCCTGAAGCAGGTGTGACAAGCCCAGAAGCGTGGGGCGGCGTGAACCATAGGCCGCCCCCTGCCGCCGGTCATTCCCGCAGGGGAACGACGCTCGTGTCGCCTGTCGGCCTGCGCCGCACGTCTGGATTCGGAAACCCCGACAGTGCGGCGTTGAGGATAGCCGTCAGGCCTGGCCCTTCGCCTTTGGCGAGATGACCATCAGCATCTGGCGGCCCTCCAGTCGAGGATAGGCCTCGACCTTGGCGCCCTCTGCCGTGTCGTCCTGCACGCGCTTCAAAAGCTCCATGCCCAGCTGCTGGTGCGCCATTTCGCGGCCCCGGAAGCGCAGGGTGATCTTCACCTTGTCACCTTCCTCGATGAACTCGTGCACCTTCTTCATCTTGACCATGTAATCATGGTCGTCGATGTTCGGACGCATCTTTATCTCTTTGATTTCCTGGCGCTTCTGCTTTTTCTTTGCAGCGTTCGCCTTTTTCTGGGCCTCGAACTTGAACTTGCCGACGTCCAGGAACTTGGCGACGGGCGGGTCGGCATTCGGGCTGACGATCACCAGGTCGAGGCCGGCCTCTTTCGCCTGCTCAATCGCTTCCTTGGTGTAGAGGACACCCAGATTTTCGCCGTCATCGTCGATAACCCGGACCTTCGGTTCCTGAATGAACTCGTTATAGCGCGGTCCCTGGAAAGGCGGGGGCGTGGGCCCGCGCCGGGTCGTAAGAGGCGGTCGGATAATCTGGTCTCCTGATGGTTCAACAAATAGATTCGCTGTCCCCAATGTAAGTGAACACGGGGCAAACGAAAAGAGGGTCCGGAAATGTAGCTGTTTAGGCCGCTGGAGCGTCCGACAGATCGGGCGGAAGCGCCGCGCTACGCAGTTCCCCGACAATATCCTCCAGCGAGATGACGCGCTGATGCTCGTCGGAACCCAGGCGGCGGACGGCAACGGTCCCTTCCTCTGCCTCGCGCTTGCCGACCACCAGAAGATAGGGGACCTTTGCAAGGCTGTGCTCGCGGACCTTGTAATTGATTTTTTCGTTGCGAAGGTCGGATTCTACGCGCAGCCCGGCCGCCTTCAGCGTCTCGACAGCCCGCAGCGCATATTCATCCGCATCGGACACGATCGTCGCGACGACGACCTGCGTCGGCGCCAACCAGAGCGGCAGCTTACCGGCATAATGTTCGATCAGAATACCGATGAAGCGCTCGAACGTGCCCAGAATGGCGCGGTGCAGCATGACGGGGCGGTGCTTTTCCCCATCCTCGCCGATATAGCTCGCATCCAGCCGCTCCGGCAGGACGGTGTCGGCCTGGATCGTGCCGACCTGCCAGGTCCGGCCGATCGCGTCGGTCAGATGGAATTCCAGCTTTGGCGCATAAAAGGCGCCCTCACCCTCCAGTTCCTCCCAGCCATAATGTTCGGTCGCGCGCCCCGCCTTTGCAACGGCGTCACGCAGGATCTGTTCTGCGCTGTCCCATTCCGCGTCGCTGCCGAAACGCTGTTCCGGCCGCAGTGCCAGCTTGATCTGATAATCGGCAAAGCCAAGATCGCGATACACCTGGTCCAGCAGATCGCAAAAGGCGACGATCTCGTCGATCAGCTGGTCCTGCCGACAGAAGATATGCGCGTCATCCTGCGTGAACTGGCGCACGCGCAGCAGGCCGTGCAGCGCACCATGCGGCTCGTTGCGGTGGCAACAGCCGAATTCCGCCATGCGGATCGGCAATTCGCGATAGCTGGTGATGCCCTGCTTGAAAACCAGCACGTGCGCCGGGCAATTCATCGGCTTCAGCGCCATCATGTCGGCATCGCCGCTGATCACGCTGCCATCCCCTTCAGGATCCGGCACCTCGTCGGGGACGGCAAACATGTTCTGCGCATATTTGCCCCAATGGCCCGATTTTTCCCACTGATTGACGTCCATCAGCTGTGGCGTCTTGATCTCGTCATAGCCGGCGGTATCCAGCTTTCGCCGCATATAGCGTTCCAGCTCGCGCCAGATCAGATAGCCCTTGGCATGCCAGAAGCAGGAGCCCTGCGCCTCTGACTGGAAATGGAACAGGTCCATTTCCTGGCCCAGCTTGCGATGGTCGCGCTTCGCCGCCTCCTCGAGGCGCTGCAGATGTGCGTTCAGCTGCTTCTTGTTCAGCCAGCCGGTGCCGTAGATGCGGCTGAGCTGTGCGTTCTTCTGATCGCCGCGCCAATAGGCGCCCGATACGCGGGTCAGCTTGAATGCCGCCGGGTCCAGCTTTCCCGTGGAGGCAAGGTGCGGCCCCCGGCAAAGATCCAGCCAGCCATCCTCGCTGCCCGGCTGGCCGCTATGATAGACGGTCAGTGCTTCTCCCTCAGGCAGTTCGGCCGCCCACTCCGCCTTGAAGGTCTCGCCCTTTTCACGGAACCAGTCGATCAGCCGGTCGCGCGACCATTCCTCACGGATCAGCGGCTTGTCGGCCTTGATGATGCGGCGCATCTCCTCCTCGATGACAGGCAGGTCGTCTTCGGTGAAGGCGCCGCGCGATTGAGGTGCGGCGAAATCATAATAGAAGCCATCATCCGTCGCCGGGCCGAACGTGATCTGCGTACCGGGATAAAGCGACTGCACCGCCTCTGCCAGCACATGGGCATAATCGTGGCGCACCAGTTCCAGTGCGTCCGCTTCGTCGCGGGCGGTAATCAAGGCAAGCTGGGCATCGCCGTCGAAGGGGCGCATGATGTCGCGCACCTCTCCATCGACCCGCGCGGCCATGGCGGCCTTGGCAAGACCGGGGCCGATCGCTGCGGCAATATCGGCAGGTGTCGTGCCAGGCTGAACCTCTCGAATCGAATCGTCGGGCAGGCGGATGGTGAACATTTCAGACATGCTGGCGCATATGGCCGAGCGGCCCCGCCGGGACAAGACAAACGACGGCGTTATGTCCCCTGGGCGCAAGCGGCGCCGTAACGCCTTGCGCGCTAGTCAGCCACCTTCAGGATGATCTTTCCGACATGATCCCCAGCCTCCATGTGACGGTGCGCGTCTGCGGCCTCTGCCAGCGGGAATATGCGGTCCGTCAGCGCACGCAGCTTCCCCTCCGCAAAAAGCGGCCAGACTGTCTTTTGCAGGCTGCGGGCGACCAGCGCCTTGAACTCCGCATCGCGCGGGCGCAGCATCGATCCCGACAGGCGCAGACGTTTCGACATCACAGCCGTCAGGCTGACGTCCGCGCGTGGCCCCCGCTGAAAGGCGATGGAGACGTGCCGTCCCTCCGCCGCCAGGCATTCGATATTGCGGGCCACATAATCGCCGCCGACCATGTCCAGTACCACATCCACCCCGTCCGGGGCCGCCGCCTTTACCTCTTCCACGAAGTCCTGCGTCTTGTAGTTGATGGCGAGGTCTGCGCCGACCTCCTTCGCAGCGCCGCACTTATCGTCAGAGCCCGCAGTAACGAAAACGCGCACGCCGAACGCGTTACACAATTGGATCGCGGTCGTTCCAATGCCGCTTGTGCCGCCATGAACCAGCGCCGTTTCGCCGTCTTTCACGGCGCCGCGTTCGAATAGATTGGACCAGACAGTGAAATAGGTTTCGGGAAGCCCTGCCGCGTCCAACAGATCGACGCCCTGCGGCACCGGCAAGACCGAACCGGCGGGCGCGACGACATAATCTGCATAGCCTCCCCCGGCCACCAGCGCACAAACCTCTTGCCCGATTTCGAAACTCTCTACGCCAGCACCACGCGCCGCGATCCGTCCGGACACTTCCAGACCCATGATGGAGGGGGCGCCCGGCGGCATCGGATAAAGGCCAAGCCTTTGCAGAATGTCGGGGCGATTGACGCCAGCCGCCGCCACCTCGATCAGCACCTCTCCGGCGCCGGCGACGGGCACGGGGCGATCCACCAATTGCAGCATCTCAGGCCCGCCCGGACCCTCTGGATCAATCGCGCGCATCACGGTCGGAACGGTCTTCGGCACAAGCATCTCCCCCGCCTTTGTGGAGAGGGGCTTAGCAGGCGGAAGACTCGGTCACCAGCACCGTTAAAGAAGCTATTTCGCAGGCCCGGCTCGCCCCTCTGCCGCCTTTATTGTATAGGGCGAGGGTTCTTAAGTTCGCCACAGGAGAACAGCGAAGATGGATGAAGATGACCTGCCCCGCCCGGGTGATCCGCTTGCCACGATCATGAAACAGGATCTGGATCCGCTCAGCGTTCATGAGCTGGAAGCGCGCATCGCCGCGCTGGAGACAGAAATCGAGCGCACGCGCCAGAAACTGACCGGCGCAAAGGATTTCAAGGCGAGCGCCGCAGCCCTGTTCGGCAACTGAGCCGCCGCCCGCGCCGATCCCGTGGCCGAGCGCCCCTCGCGCTTCAAACGCGCCTACGCCATCTGCGTGAAGCGCCCCTGCTTCCGATACCGCACCAGCCAGTTCGGGGCCACCGCCTGCACCGGCGTCGGCTGGACGCCAAGCGCGGACAGGCCATTGGGCCCGGAAACCACGCTGGGCCGCTGCAGCATCAGATATTGATCATGTGTGATCGGCGCACCGGGCATCCACCCGAACACCTTGCTGAGCGTTCCTGTCAGCGCATCGGGAACCTCCGGCATCGAAATGTCCCGGCCGATCGTGCGCGCAATATAGTGCATCAGCTCCCGCATGGTGACGACATCCGGCCCGCCCACTTCATAGGTCTGGCCACCATGTATATCGGGATGCAGCGCAGCCTCTGAAATGCCCGCGGCCAGATCATTGACGTAAACCGGCTGGAACCGGGCATCCGGGGCAACGATGGGCATGATGGGCGCCACGCGAATCAGGCGGGCAAAACGGTTCAGGAATTCATCCTCCGGCCCGAAGACGATGCTCGGGCGGACAATCGTCGCGTCGGCAAAGGCCTTGCGAACGGCTTCCTCTCCCTCCCCCTTGCTGCGGGCATAGGCGGGTCCATCCTCCAGGCCGGCATCCGCTCCGATTGCACTCACATGGATCATCGATGCGGCACCCGCACCGGCGGCAGCCTCCGCAATTCGCCGGGCGCCCTCGCGGTGCAGAGCCCCGAATTCTTCATCGCTGCCGTCCAGAATGCCGACGAGGTTGATGACGGCGGTTGCGCCCTCACACGCGGCACGCACCTCCTTCTCCGACGACAGCCGCGCCTTTGCATAGCCCAGCTGGCCAAGCGCGGTCAGTGGTTTCAGGAACTGAGCGGTATGCGGATCGCGCGTAACCGCACGAATGCGCGCGCCCCGCGCGGCAAGCTCCTGCACGACATAGCGGCCGATAAAGCCGGAGGCGCCGAAGACGGTGACCAGGTCGGTCATGGCTGTGGGTCTTCCTTTTCAAGACAGGATGGGACGGGCGTTTGCGGGTCTGCTGTTACAGGCCAGCCCCCACCATTGACAAGCGCGGCGCCTGCCCCTAGCTGCGCCACCTTCGCACCCCCAAGCGGGGACCGCGGGCCCAGATGGCGGAATTGGTAGACGCGCTAGCTTCAGGTGCTAGTGTCCGTATGGACGTGGAGGTTCGAGTCCTCTTCTGGGCACCATTTGTTCTCATCAGAACGTTCCAAAACATTGCAGAAATGGCGGAATTCTGCCATTCTTGACCTCTAGCGCAGAAAGCGAGGTCTTGTTTTGTTCCGCTTTGTTCCAACGTCTGTGGGGGCCTCGGCTGGGGGCTCCAGCTCAAAAGCCCCCAAATCGCACGAAAGTGAGGCCCCCAAATGAGCCTCAATGTGCAGGAAATCAAAGGCTTCCGGGCTGCCGACAAGTCATACAAGAAATACGACTCGCGGGGGCTGCTGCTTTTGGTGAAGCCGAACGGCTCCAAGCTCTGGTATTTCAAGTACCGCTTTGGCGGTAAGGAGAAGAAGCTGCCCATCGGCGCGTTCCCTGAGATCAGCTTGTCGCAAGCGCGCCAGCTTCGCGACCGAGCACGGCTCAAGGTTTCCGATGGCATCGATCCAATGCTGGAGCGTAAGCGCAAGAAGGCCAGGATCAAGCTAGGTGCGGAGAACACCTTCGAGGTCATCGCCAATAAGTACATCGACGAGAAGATGGTGCCCGAAGGCAGGGCAGAGGCCACGCTGCGCAAGGCGCGCTGGTTCCTCGAACTGCTCAAGCCAGCGATCGGCAATATGCCAATCAACGATGTCGATCCGCAGTTGATGCTGGCGGCGCTCAAGAAACTCGAAGCCAAAGGTAATCTCGAGACAGCGAAGAAGTGCCGCTCCTTCGCAAGCCGGGTGTTCCGGCATGGAGCTGCGCTTGGCCAGTGCCAAACCGATCCGACTTCGATCCTGCAGGGTGCACTGGTCACGCCCAAAGCACGGCACTACGCGGCGATCCTCGAACCAGAGAAGTTGGGCGGGCTGCTCCGTGCTATCGATGATTTCGAATGTTACCCGGCGACGAAGTTCGCGCTGAAGATCGCACCCCATGTCTTTGTGCGACCCGGTGAGCTTCGCCACGGCGAGTGGAACGAGATCGATTGGGACAAGGCCACCTGGACAATACCGGAAGGCAAGATGAAGGCGCGGCGGGCCCATGTGGTGCCGCTATCACGCCAAGTGTTGGACCTGTTGCGAGAGCTCAAACCAATTACCGGCAGCAAGGGCTACATCTTCCCGGCGTTCCATACGAACCAGCGCCCGATGAGCGAGAATACGATCAACGCGGCATTTCGGCGTATGGGGTTCACTAAAGAAGAAGTGACGGCACACGGACTGCGCTCGACTGCTTCAACGATGTTAAATGAAAGCGGCCTCTGGCATCCTGACGCCATCGAGCGGGCACTCGCTCATGGTGACAGCAACGCTATTCGTGGCGTCTACAATCGCGGGAACTACTGGGATGAACGCGTAAAGATGGCGCAATGGTGGAGCGACTATCTTGATGAGCTTCGACAACGCGGAGCGAGTCGCTGACTGCAATTTGAGATGGTGGCGGCTTTGCGCCCTATTCCAATCGTTCGACCGTAGATCGATAAAATCCAATTATGGCCGTTCAGTTGGGCGCCGTCCGCATGCTTCCTGATGTTGCGTGAGCAAAATAGCGGACAAGCGTCTGTTGATTCAGAAATCGCGCACCGGCTACTTAGAGGACGGGAAATTAGGGTAGCCGACATGGTGAAAAATTCTCATTCGCAGCATATCGTCACGCACTGTCGGTCATAATAAAGAGAATGAATTGTCCCAGTTCCAGCCAGTATCAGATCTTGCGGCCCGGCTAATTGCCGCCAAAAGCCAGCGGGCGATGGTCGCGCTGCTTCGGAACCAAGTCCGCCAACCCACGTCGAAGTCACTCGCCTCGGATGTCAAGGCTCATGTCCAATTGCTGGCAAAGTATCTAAACGATAACCGCGCGGGCGAAGCAATCGCGACGGCACTCGCCATGATGTTTCTCGACGCGGATCATGCCATCGCCTGCATGCGGCGCGAGGGTGTTTTGCGAGCATCGCGGTATGAATTCCGGGGATCTCTGATCGGCAGGGTTGCCAAGGCCGCGCTCAGCGTGCGCGAGCTGCTGACGGCGTCCCCTGACCGAATCGTGTATCTCGAATCGGTCGTGGCGCTTTCGCGCCTCGCCGGCAACGCCCGGGCACTACAGAAAGAGATAGAGACGACGATCCGGTCGCGCCATGCCGTGGTACTGAAGACCGTATTCGTGATGGTTAACACCTTGTTCTACCACGGCTGGTTGAACGACCATGAGGCAAGCTCCCTGAGCGGCCATCGCTACTCCTCGGAAGAGTATGCTGAAGCGGCCTCGCTCGTGTTGCGCACCTACGCTTCTATGTTTCCGGTCGATGGCGTCAGCTTCACACATGTGGACACGGACGCTTTCACGAAGAACGCGCTCGTCTACGAGCGGTTGCTTGTTGCCGCTATCCGCCTTACGAAGTTCAGGGAAGCCGAGTTCTTCATCGACGGCCTTCCGTACCGCGCCGACAGTGCGGGTGAGACCGTCACCATCTCCTCCATCGATCCCGACCTCGAGCGCTCCGTCCGACTTGGCTACATCCAGTCACAGAACCAGGGAATGATCCGCTACACGCACCTGCAGCAGACAAAGCCTGCGATCTCCATGCGCTCTGTTATCGACCGCGGCTTCGAGCGGGGCAGCTTCGGGGAGATGCTTGAGCTGGTTGAACAACCGATACGTAGATTGGTTTTGCGCCTGCCGGCCGTGCCTGAAATTTTCGAAGAGTTCTTCGCGCGCGACGATCTGTTTCTCGACGAACTCCAAATGCTCCTCGCGCTCGACGTCGACAACTTCGGCACGTTCGAGGAATTGATCTTTTCGATCACCGACCACGTCACCTCGATGGACGTCTTTAAGGTGCAGCGCTACTTCAACTTTCTCAGTTGCGCCTATCAGCGACGTCTTTCGGACCTGAAGGACGAGTCCGAGCGCGGGGAGTTGACCCTGACCTCGACTTTGCTCGTCATCCGTCACGACGACCTTATAAAGCAGATGGAGCTGATTTTCGGCGATGTGGACAAAGCCGTTGAGATCGTCTCCCTCCTGACGATGGAGCCGGGCGAGCCGCACCTCGACCTACAGTATCGCCCTTTCTTGGATACCGGGGGCTACTACGTCATAGCGCCGCACGTTGTCGCGGCTTCAAACCTCGTGCGTAACACGATCGTCGCCAACCGTCTCCGGTCTGCCGCCATTGGCCCCAAGGACCGCGTGGTCCAAGCTGTAACGGAGGCGCTGGGTTGCGCAGGCTTCCTCGTCCATAGCGACTTTGAGGTGAAGGTTGCTGGCCAAGAGTTGGAACTGGACGTTGTCGCCTGGCGCGATCGGTCGCTCTTCCTGTTCGAGTGCAAAAACGCTTACCATCCGGTGTCCGTCCACGAGATGCGCAACAGCTGGGATCATATTCGCAGCGCCAGGAAGCAGCTCGACAAGCGGCACAAGATCCTAGCGAACACCAATAATCGGGAGGTCCTCTTTCAGAAGCTCGGGTGGGATGTCGACGCGTCCTGCGAAGTCCACACCGGTATTGTCATCGGTAACCGGGTCTTCCACGGAGCAAACTTAAACGGACACCCAATCCGGCAGGCCCACGAACTGATCAACGTCCTAACGAGCGGACGCATCGTCGCGGATGAGGACAGCCTATCATTTTGGCGAGGTCCTGACTTCCAAACCGCAGATTTAATTGCCTATCTTGGTCCCGCGTCGATTGCTACGGATCAGCTGGCGGCGCTGGATCCTCGCGAATGGCGCTATTCGATGGGATACCGAGACCTCGCGTTCTCATCGTACGTACTCGACATGATTAAGTGGGACCGTGAACTGCGTGCGAGGCATGGACCGCCCGTGATTGGTGGGAGGCGGCAGGGTTTGAGCTGATCTCGGGAAATTGCTTTCGGTTAGATGCCACCGCATCGCTTGTAACTGTCGCCGACCAGTCATTGCTGCTGTGGATCGGTTTGAAGGATTGGGGGATAGATGAGTGGAAGCCAAGGCAGACAGCCTTCCGATCAACAAAACGAGGGCGATAGCATCGACCTCTTTATATCGCGAGAAGAGTTGATCGCTCGCTTGGCTGACGACGTCCGGCTTTACGATCCTGATCGCCAGAGCGGCTTCGAGCGGATGTCACGAGAGCGCTTCGAGGCGCTTGCACTCTGGGGCCTGCCGCAGGACTTTAGGGACGAGTGCTCGCCCACATCCTTCTGGTCAGCCGACCGGGAGCGGCTCCTCGCCGTGGTCTATCTTAAGGGTGGTCCCGGCAAAGTGGGCCTCGCGGTGATCGCTCGCGATGGCGAGGGACGCTACCGCCCGGTTGGACATCAGCGAGGCCTTCCGACGGTCCGGGCCGCCGAAGACATGCTGCGCGGCAACATGGGGCTATCGGCCCTCGAACTCAAACCAACCCTAAAGCCATTGCCCGACCAGCCCAAAGGGACCGACCTATTCTCGCCGATCGCCGAAGTAGATGAAACGGCCCTGCATCCCGACTTCAGAATCCTTCGAGACGGCGTAGCGCAGCGCGGGGCGAAAGCGCTAATGGCCGAGCTTTCGCGCTGGGTGCCCGACTTGGACGGCAACCTCGCCCGAGACTTCCAAACGACAGGTTACAGCGCCCGCGTCTGGGAGATTTACCTGTCATTCGCGTTCCGCGAAATGGGCTTCCGGTTACGTCACGATCATCAGTCACCCGACTACCACTTGGAGCGAAACGGGATCGAGCTTTTCGTCGAGGCGACTACCGCTAACGCACCCGACACCCGCGCTGTGGCGACAACGGGCGGAGAACCGCCTCCCGTTCCTGATGATCGATGGTCATTCCTTGAAAAGGAAATGACACTGAAGTTCGGGTCGCCCCTACATACCAAAGTCGGCAAGCGCTACTGGGAGCTTGATCACGTCAAGGGAAAGCCATTCGTACTGGCGATCGCCGACTTCCACGCGCAAGCCTCGATGACTTGGTCGCATACAGCGCTGCCTATCTATTTATATGGTCGTTCCGCCGCCGTCAGCACCGGACCTGATGGCCGCGAATATGGCGAGGAAAAGCGTATTGACGCCTTCGAGAAGGGCTCGAACCAGATACTTCCGTTTTTCGAGCAGGATGGGACGGAGAACGTGTCGGCCGTGCTGTTTAGCAACGCGGGTACGATCGCTAAGTTCAACCGCATGGCGGTGCGTGCTGGCTTTGGTGATCGGTTCGTTACCCTCCGGCGGTCTGGTGGCTGGAACGACCCACGCCCAGACGCCTACGAGGCCATCCCTTTCGATTTTGACGTGGAGGATCCCGCTTACTGGGAAGGTTGGGCCGACGAACTCGAGCTACACCACAATCCGCGAGCGCTCTACCCCATTGACGACGCGCTGTTTCCTAACATTGCAAACTTCCGGATCGAGGATGGCGAGGGGGTTTGGAGAGGCCCATCGCCACGTGTCCTATTCTCTCGCACCGTGACGCTCGATCTTCTTGGCCGCGAAATCAACGACGATCATCAGCCTGCCGCCGGTGCAGAGGATGCCGCGGGAAAGGCCTCCCGCCGCTCTCCCTAGTGTTCAGACCGCGCTTTGACCTAAGGACGGTGATACGGCGCCCCTGACACTTGCCGACACGGAGTTGCATTGCCGATGCGTAATGCAAAGCTGTAAAAACAAAGGCAACTATCGATGAAAGTTCGCTTCTAACGTCTCGTCGGCTGAAAGCTGTCGATCCGCCAATGGTTCAATTCCAGTCCACCCACTCGAAGGCCGGGCACTAAGCGCCCGGTTCCTTCTTCTCGTCGTCCAACGGCGTGCGCAGGACGATCCGGCCATTGATAGGCACCACTTCCAATTGAAGCGAAAGCCCTTTGCGGTCGCGGTGGAACCACGCGGCTCCGATGCGGGTCCAGAAACCCTTGTCGCCCTTGTTGGCGACATGCCAGGCAAGGAATTCCGGCGGGTTAGTCTCCTGCGCGGGTGCGGTATTGCTGCGTGCCATGATGATTTCCTTTCGTGTCTGGTGGCTCGTTGCACCAACGGAAGGGCCGCACGGCCAAGGGCAGAATTCGTGTTCAACACGGGTGCGGAGCGAACTGGCGCGGGCCGGGCATTGAAGGCTGACCGCGTGCGGCCAGTTGGGTGCTTGAGAACGAAGCCGCCCGATCGAAGGGAATTCAAACACATGCCAAACCGTCACACTTGCGCCCTCGATCGCTCTCGCCCAAACGTTCAGCATACTGGTCGGATCGGATTTGCAGCGGGTAGTAGCGACACCGTAGCGAAACACGCGGCCTGCGAACGAGCGGCATTTCTTCGCAGTCTCGTGCTTACCAGTGGCTTCCAGACGTTTGAGAGGAGCCAGGACTTCGAATGGCTCGATCTCGTTGATGGGTCGGTTCCCGATGGCAGGTGCAAGCTTGTCGAGGAAATAGTTGGCCTTGACGATCGTGCCATCG
>TARA_R100000501_G_scaffold403_1_pt1 | contig 51215 bp, 50 predicted proteins | sample TARA_R100000501 | Tara Oceans TARA_R100000501 (sample SAMEA2620120) | marine metagenome | biome: marine biome (ENVO:00000447); feature: mesopelagic zone (ENVO:00000213) & marine oxygen minimum zone (ENVO:01000065); material: "saline water (ENVO:00002010), including plankton... | reverse complement strand
TCGACCTATCATGTGGTTGAATGAAGACACCAAGTCCTGTAATTCAGATGGGACAAAAGATGGGGCAAGTCGCATATCTAGACGATCTGCTTGTATGTCACCCATTTTGTTCGAAAGTCTTCTTATTGGTGCATGCGCTTTGTGAACGCCATACCAAGCAGCCAACAGGGTAACGGCCCATGTAAGGACCATTATTAACCATAGAGTTAGACGAAATTTATGGAGAAATTGAAGGTGAAAGCCAATATCGATGGCAGTAATAACCAAGTAGTTATGACCCCCTATCGTATTGTGCGTGAGGACACCCCGAAATGTCTTATCGTCCGCATGCCAGACTTGTAGGTCACCGGCACTAATTTCTGTAACTTGGCGAAGGCTGTCTTTCACTACTGAAAGGTTTGCGCCGGCACTTTCGAAAACCACCTTACCTTGTTGATTACGTACTTGATAATAGACGCCATGATGTCCAGAGACAGCACCGAACAGTGCTTTACTAAGTTGTAAATTGTTGTCGTTATTATTTCGCAATACGTCTATGACAGCCTTATTAATAACGGCAACTTCTTCTGCATCCTGTTCGGCAAAATGGCGTTCGACCACATTCAGTACAAGGTTGCCAATTAAAAGTAAGCTTAATCCTACAGATGCGCCAACAAAACACATTACCCTTGCGGCGAGCGAAAGGGGTTTTTGATTATAAGGCTTCATCGACGGGCTCTACGTCAAGTTTGTAACCCATACCGCGAACCGTATGGATAAGTTTCGGTTCAAAATCGTCATCAACTTTGGCACGCAGGCGGCGTATCGCCACATCTATCACGTTGGTGTCAGAGTCAAAATTCATGTCCCATACCTGAGAGGCAATCAAAGAGCGTGGTAGAACCTCACCTTGGCGACGTGCCAATAACTCTAAAAGACAAAACTCTTTGTGGCTAAGATTTATTTTTTTACCTGCTCGCGTAACGCGATGCTTAGGTAAATCTAAAGTCAGATCAGCTACTTTAAGAAGCTCAGAAAAAGTTGAGGGAATGCCTCGGCGCAATAATGTTCTTATCCTTGCTAGAAGTTCGGCAAAGGCAAAGGGCTTAACTAAATAGTCATCGGCGCCTAATTCTAGGCCTTTAACGCGATCATCCACCGTGTCACGAGCCGTAAGGAATAGTACCGGCGTTTGGCATTCTGCTTCACGTAACGACTGCAAGATGCGCCACCCGTCAACATCCGGCAACATAACATCCAGAACGATCAAGTCAAACGCTTCTGTCATTGCCAAATGATGACCATCTAGGCCATTTCGAACAAGATTGACCTGAAACCCGGCTTCGCTTAGTCCTTTTTGTAAGTAGTCGCCTGTTTTGACCTCATCCTCCACTAACAATAATCGCATAGATGGATACCCCCTTGAACAACATTCTAATTAGTTTATTAGGTGAATAACGACTACAGGATTACACAAGGATTACGTTTTTGTAATGTTTTGGTCATCCGGATGACAGGGACGAAAAGTTAATCTTTCACAAAATTGTTGTATTGGAGTGTTGACATTGAAGTTACCTATAAATCCTATATCTACTTTTAATCCAACGCGCCGGCGATTCGTACATGGCATAGCCGCTGGTGGTGTGCTGGCAAGCTTCCCAGGCTTATTGTACGCTATGGACAATTCGAAGCAGCTTGCCTACAGAGGTACTGCTCCAGTCTTAACTGGCCAAACTATTGAGTTGGTTGTCGACCAATCACCTGTTAATTTCACTGGTGTCACGCGTATGGCAACAACAATTAATGGCTCCATTCCGGCGCCGACCCTGCGATTACGTGAGGGTGATGAGGTCACCATCCGGGTAATAAACCGACTCAAAGTAGCTACCTCCATTCATTGGCATGGGATTATCCTGCCGTATCAAATGGATGGTGTGCCCGGTATTAGCTTCCAGGGCATAGAACCGGGTGAGACGTTCGTTTACCAATTCAAACTTCAACAAAGTGGCACCTATTGGTATCACTCGCATAGCGGTTTTCAGGAAATGACCGGTATGTATGGTGCATTAATAATTGAACCGCGTGAGGGTCAATCTCTTGTTGAACAAAGCCATCTAGACGCGGACCGTGACTACGTGATGCAGCTGTCTGATTGGACGGACGAAGATCCCATGGCAGTTTTTTCGAAACTGAAGGTTGAGAGCGATGTGTATAACTATAATCAGCCTACCGTGCCATCCTTTTTTAGTGATGTCTCAAAGCTGGGATTGATGGGCGCATTTGAAAAACGACAAATGTGGAACCAAATGCGAATGAACCCGACCGATCTGGCCGATTTATCCTCTGCGACGTTAACTTATCTGATGAATGGCACAACGCCGGCGGGCAACTGGACGGGACTGTTCCAACCCGGTGAGCGGGTCAGGCTGCGATTCATTAATGGCGCCAGTAATACATTTTATGATGTCCGTATTCCTGGTCTGAAAATGACGGTCGTTCAGACCGACGGTCAGAACGTACAACCGGTTAGTGTCGATGAGTTCCGCTTTGGTCCCGGCGAGACTTACGATGTCATGGTTGCGCCACAAAATGACGCGCATACCATCTTTGCGCAGAGTATGGATCGCACCGGTTATGCTCGGGGGACGCTGGCCATACATGAAGGACTAACTGATGATATTCCGGCGCTGGACCCGGTTAAGTGGCTTACGATGTCCGATATGATGGGTAAGATGAACCATGGCAGTGGTCATGGTTCTGAGCAGAGCACCATGAATCCCTCTGAGATGAATCACAGTGATATGGCGATGGATCATAGCCAGCATGGCATGAGTCAGAATCCATTGGCGACACCTTCACAAAAAGTGAACCACGCTCGCAGTGAATATGGCCCATCCGTAGATATGCGGGTTGATATGCCGAATACGAATCTGAATGATCCAGGTGTTGGCTTGAGAGACAATGGCCGGCGGGTACTCACTTTGTCAGATCTTCGTTCCGTGGACGGTGTTCTTAATGATACACGGGTGCCAATCCGCGAATTCGAACTGCACCTTACCGGTAATATGGAGCGATACAGCTGGTCTTTTGATGGGCTGGAATTTGGTAAAAGTACACCGGTACACTTGCCTCACAATGAACGTATACGAATCATTCTGCAAAATGACACCATGATGACGCATCCCATGCATTTGCACGGCATGTGGAGTGATCTCGAAGATGACCAAGGCAATATGCTGGTACGCCGGCACACCATACCGGTGCAACCTGCACAACGCATCAGTTTTCTGACAACACCTCATGATCTGGGGCGTTGGGCTTGGCATTGCCACTTATTATTTCATATGGATGCGGGCATGTTCCGCGAAGTGGTGGTGTCATGAAAAATCATTGCCGTTCATATGCGTTGAAGCAGATTATCTTTGCGTGTTCATTGTCTTTAGCCACTGGACCGGTCTGGGCGCAATCCGATGATTCTCACCAAGACCATGATGCAACTAAGCAAACGACATCTGAGCATGCAAATCATGGAGCTGACACTGAAACGGGGATGCAGAATGAAACTGGCAATATGCAAGAAATGGATCATTCAAGCATGGCAATGGATGACATGGAAAGCATGGATCATTCTGGTATGCAAATGGGTAGTGACCAAGCGCCGCCAGACGCACGGGATCCGCATGCTTATTCAGGTGGTTTTACCCTGACTGAAGGTCCGTACTCGTTGTCAGAAAAACGCCTTTTGAAATTAGCAGATGAACATTATTTCTGGGCAATTTTAGGTGACCGCTTAGAATATGATGCGAGCAGCGACACTGCAATATTTGACCTCCAGGGCTGGTATGGAACTACCTACAATCGATTTACAGCCAAACTTGAAGGCGATGTGGTCGACGGTACGCTTGAGGAGAGTCAGTCAGATCTGCTGTGGAGTCATGCAATCAGCACCTTTTTTGACACGCAACTGGGCGTTCGGCTTGACCATTATGATGAAGGCAAAAACCGTGAATGGGTTGCCTTCGGTATTCAGGGGATTGCTCCCTACTGGTTTGAACTCGATTTGACTGCTTATTTGGGGGACAGTGGGCGTACGGCATTGTCGCTAGAAGCGGAATATGAATTTCTTCTTACGCAACGCTTGATTTTACAACCCCGGGCTGAACTCACGGCCTATGGCAAGGATGATGACGTTAATGGCTTAGGAAGCGGTTTATCAGATGCCTCAATAGGCCTGAGACTCCGCTATGAATTCACGCGACAATTTGCTCCCTATGTGGGTGTCGAATGGAGCGAGCAGTTTGGGGATACCGCTGACTTCTCAAGAGCAAACGGAGAAGATACCAGTGACACACGCTACGTGGTTGGTCTCAGATTCTGGTTTTAATCAAATTATTCATAAATTTATCACGACCTAGGAGTCGACTCATGAAACGTCAATTTTTGTCATATTTTGTTGCCTTGCCAGCATTAATGTTGGCTCTATCTGCTCAAGCTCATAGCCCTGAAGAGCATATTAACAAGGGACAAGCACCTAACTGTGCAGCCATGAAAGATATGGATCATTCTAAAATAGATATGAATGATCCAGTCATGCAAGCCATGATGCAGAAATGCATGCCTCAAGATGAAGCAGCGTCTGAAGACGGTCATCCTAGCCATGATATGGAGGCAGATGCGTATAAACCTGCTGAGCATCAACATTAATTACAGCTGGCTGTTATAACGGAGTGATTAATATGTCATCTTTAAAGTTCTTGAAATGCTTTATGTGTATTGCATTTGTATCAGGTATGGTGGTATTGGCTGGATTAGGATTCATTTATTCAGGCTATTACCCAATGGGGGCAGACATTAAGCACACAAAGCTTACATACTGGGCATTAGAAACCCTACGCGAACGCTCCATCAGTCGGGCTGCTCATAATATTGAGGTGCCAGCCGAACTTGATATACCAGCGCGATTACTTCGTGGTGGTTCAGATTATGCTGCTATGTGTGCAGGGTGTCATCTTGTGCCAGACAAAATGAATTCAGATTTCACTTTGGGACTGTATCCTGAACCACCTAATTTGACGTTGAATCATTCAGGGCATGATGAGCCAAAAATAGTCCAAGCCAGAGAATATTTTTGGATTATTAAACACGGCATTAAGGGCTCTGGAATGCCAGCCTGGGGGCCGGGCCATACTGATGAACAGATATGGAACCTAGTCGCTTTCTTGCAGCGACTTCCTGAATTGTCCCCCGAGCAATACCAGATTCTTACGGCTCAGGGATCTTCAAGTTCCCGTAATCATTGACGGTAGTGTGCAATACAGGCTTACGTTTGAGTTAAATCCAATTTTGTTAGGAGACGAATTCCATGGCAAATTCAGTTGAAGAGAATCGTAGACGTTTTATTAAATCTGCCATTGGGACAGCTTCAGCCCTTGTTTTAGCCAAAATGGCGCCGGCATGGGCTTATCCACTGGGTCGAAGCTATGGTGATGTTATTCATGCGCAGAATGTGGTCGATCTGCATATTCGCCGTGAAGATATGAATGTTGCTGGACGGATTGCTAGACCGATAACTATCAACGGTAGTATGCCCGGACCACTTATTAGGCTGAAAGAAGGACAACGAGCCAAGTTACATGTTAGTAATGCGTTGGATGAGTCTACGTCTATCCATTGGCATGGAATCATTCTGCCAGAAAATATGGATGGCGTGCCTGGCGTCAGTTTTCCTGGGATCAAGGCTGGAGAGTCATATCATTACGAATATGATGTTCAGCAAAGTGGTACTTACTGGTATCACAGCCACTCGGGATTGCAGGAACAGTTAGGTCATTTTGGGCCACTTGTAATTGACCCAGCGGATGGTGATATTGGCGCAGATCGGGAACATGTGATTATCCTGAGTGATTGGACCTTTGAAGATCCAGACGAGGTGTTCCGAAATCTCAAGGTAGCCGAGGGTTATTACAACTACCAGCAGCGAACCTTGGGTGACACTTTCGACGATATTCGTCGACAAGGGCTTGCGAAAACATGGCAAGAGCGGTCCATGTGGAACGAAATGCGCATGAGCGCGCGCGATCTTCTGGATGTGACCGGCTCTACCTATACCTATCTGATGAATGGTCGCGATAATTCGACTAACTGGACGGCACTTTACAAGCCAGGAGAAAAAATTCGTTTAAGAATCATTAATGGCTCTGCCATGTCGTTCTTTGATTTTCGCATTCCGGGTCTCGAGATGACGGTGGTCTCTGCAGACGGCCAGCCTATCAAGCCTGTTACGGTAGATGAATTTCGAATTGGGGTGGCTGAGACATACGATGTCATTGTAACGCCGAAAAACGATCGTCCTTATACGCTTTTTGCGGAAAGCATGGATCGTAGTGGTTATGTGCGTGGTACGCTCGCGACAGAATTAGGGCAGGAAGCGCCTGTGCCTGAATTGCGACCGGTACCAGAGCGAGGGATGGCGGCCATGGGGATGAGCCATGAAATGGGTGGGATGGACATGATAACCACCAATGAAGATCAACTTGGGATGGATGACCATCAAGAAATGTCCGGGGGCCATGGTGGGCATAAGGCTGCGACGCAACAGCGACCTTCGGCGCCAGATCTTGGCATTGAACATGCGCCAGGTGGTCATGGTCCCGGTGCTGCCATGATTGCTAGAAACCCAGTCAGCCGTCTAAATGAGCCGGGTATTGGCCTCGAGAATGTCGACCATCGAGTTCTGGTCTATGGCGACCTTATTGGGGCTCATCCCTGGCCCGATGATAGAGAGCCGGAGCGTGACATCGAGCTGCATCTTACCGGTAATATGGAAAAATATATGTGGTCTTTTGATGGTGTGAAATACACTGAGGTCAATGGACCAGTGGAGTTTCATCATGGTGAGCGTCTGCGTTTGATAATGGTAAACGACACGATGATGGATCATCCGATTCATCTGCATGGCATGTGGATGGAACTTGAAAATGGCCAATATCCCCGTCCTCGAAAGCACACTATAAGCCTCAAACCAAGTGAGGTCGTTTCATTGCAAATCAGTGCCGATGCACCCGGCAGTTGGGCTTTCCATTGTCACCTCCTTTATCACATGAAGGCGGGGATGTTTCGAGTTGTCAGGGTCAGCTAAGGAGATGATATGAACAAACTTACAATCATGACAATGCTCGTTTTTACAGGAATGAGCACCACGGTCTCTGCCGATCACGCTGAGGATCACTGGCCCGAACCCATTAAGTCTTACCGAACCGGGCAGGTTTTATTTGATCGGCTGGAATTCACCCGTACAGACAATAATGAGAACCTAATCGTCTGGGATATGTTGGCTTGGTATGGAAGCGACAGAAATCGAGTCTATTTCAAAAGTGAAGGTAAAAACCAGCAAAACGACGGTGAGCCTACGGAGCTTGAGCGCACAGAGATGCTTGCCAGTCGGTTGATCGCGCCATTTTGGGAAATACAGGGCGGCGTCGGACTTCGTGGTTCAATGGCATCGGATGTAGATCGTGAACACTATTTAGTATTTAGCCTGTTTGGCATGGCTCCCTATCGATTTGAAATGGATAATTCACTTACCATTAATGAGGATGGCGACATAGCAGCATCACTTGAAGCCGAATACGACATACGCCTCAGTCAAGTTTCGTACTTACAGCCACGCGTGGAAGTTTCTGCTGGACTCACAGATGCCCAAGCGTTCGATCGCCCCAGTGGATTCAACGATGTTCGAATAGGATTGCGTTATCGCTATGAAATCTCTAGAGAGTTTGCGCCTTACATAGGTGTTTATTGGAGCCGGGCCTTAGGTCAAAAGGCTAACCAAATCGCTGATGACCGGGGTGATAAAATCGAAACAGGTTTTGTTGCCGGGGTTCGGATGTGGTTTTAATTAAAATCGCAAAATTAGCAAGACTGAAGAGGGAGAGTTAATGGCTAACAAAGAGGACAGATCAACGCATTATAAAGAGGGAAGCCTCACTTTAGCAGGAACAGTTATGCTCGGTACCGGGGTGATGATTGGTGCTGGTATCTTTGCGCTCACCGGGCAAATGGCGCAGATGACAGGTGTTTTATTTCCTTTAGCGTTTCTAGCCGCCGCAGTAATCGTTAGTTTTAGTGCCTATTCGTACATAAAAATTTCTAACGCTTATCCCTCTGCAGGTGGCATTGGCATGTATTTGCATAAAGCTTATGGAGACAGATTGCCAACAGGATTTAATACTTTGCTGATGTATTTTTCAATGGTGATCGCCCAGAGCTTTCTCGCGCGCACATTTGGTTCTTATACCATGCAACTTTTTGGTGGGGACAAGACCGGCATGATGGTACCCATTCTCGGGGTGTCACTTATTCTGGCAGCCTTTATGATTAATCTATCAGGTAATCGATTGATCCAAGGCGTCGCCTCTTTTATTGGTGTTTTGAAAATCGTGGGCATCCTTGCTATCGGCGTGGTGGGGGTTTGGATCGCCGATAGCATTTCAGTCGATTTCACAAGCCCAGGAGAAGCAGGGACTTTCAGTAACTTTCTTGGCGCAACAGCACTCGGGATATTAGCGTTTAAGGGCTTTACCACCATTACCAACAGCGGTTCGGAGGTAAAAGATCCTAAACGAAACGTGGGTCGTGCCATCGTTATTTCCATCGCTGCTTGTGTGGTGATTTATAGCTTGGTCGGTTTTGCTGTGGCAAGCAATTTGTCGCTGGCTGAAATCATCAAAACTCAGGACTATTCTCTTGCTGCAGCAGCGCGCCCTGCATTGGGTGAATATGGTGTGTGGTTTACGGTCGCTATTGCCATGATGGCGACTGCCGGAGGTATTCTAGCCAGCATTTTTGCAGTCTCAAGAATGCTGGCAATGCTGACAGAAATGAAACTGGTGCCGCATCGTCATTTCGGCATGCCCGGTAGTATTCAAAAGCACACGTTGGTTTACACTGTGATTCTGGGACTGATCCTGACAGCATTTTTTGATTTGTCCCGGATTGCCGCGCTTGGTATCGTGTTTTACCTGATTATGGACATTGCCATTCATTGGGGCGTTCTTCGCTATCTGCGTGAAGACATAAAAGCTAATCGATGGGTGCCAGCGACAGCCATTCTGCTGGATTTACTGGCATTGGGTGGTTTTGTCTGGGTTAAGCTGAATACTGATCCGTTTGTGATTGGTGTGGCGGTTGTTACGATGATTGTTATCGCAGTTGCTGAGCAGATTTTCCTGAAAAGATCCGCTGCATCCGAGCAGCCCGGTAATCAGGAATCCCATCATCACCATTAATGACAATATTTGACGTGGAGGGCAGTACCATGATGACTAATAATATGTGGGCAGGGCATTGGCTTTGGATGTTGATGTTCGCAATCGTTGTTGTGATCCCTGTCTGGCGAATTTGTCAGCGCACGGGTTATCCGGGTTGGTTGGGTGTTCAAATACTTATTCCAATCGCCAATCTTGTATTACTCTATTTTATTGCGTTTTCGAGCTGGACTACAGACAAAATGAGAAACCAAGATGACTGAACATCAACATGTCCATAGACATGGCAACCAAGTTCACGAAGAGCATAAGGTCAAAGATCCTGTCTGCGGCATGTCCGTGGAGCCTCAAACTGCACAGCACCAAAGTCAGCATGATGATCAAACCTGGTATTTTTGCTCTTCACGCTGTAAATCCAAGTTTGACGAAAACCCAGAAGAATACCTCGATGATAAGCAAAAGACGCAAGCCCCGGTAACGCCGGGCACTATGTACACTTGTCCGATGCACCCCGAAATCCGCCAGCCAAAGCCTGGCGATTGTCCCATTTGTGGTATGGGATTGGAACCTGAGCAAGTCAGTTTGAATGATGGACCTTCTGAAGAACTAAGGGATATGACCCGCCGATTCTGGATCGGTTTGATACTGGCATTGCCAGTGTTGATACTAGAAATGGGAGGGCATCTGACCGGGCTTGATCATATCGTGCCGCCTCAAATGTCCAATTGGATTCAATTAGTTCTGGCAACACCAGTAGTCGTTTGGTGCGGTTGGCCTTTCTTCGTCAGGGGATGGAAATCTATAGTGAGCCGAAACCTGAACATGTTTACGCTGATTTCCATCGGTACTGGCGTGGCGCTTATCTACAGTCTGGTGGCAACCCTGATGCCGCAGATTTTCCCTGATGCCTTCCGTCAGGCGGATGGTTCTGTTGCTGTATATTTCGAGGCAGCTGCAGTGATCGTGGTATTGGTATTGCTCGGGCAGGTACTGGAATTGAGAGCGCGGGAGAAGACTTCAGGCGCTATTAAGGCTTTACTTGATCTGGCACCCGCGACAGCCAGGAAGTTGGACGATAACGGTGGTGAGTCCGATGTATCGCTTGACGAGGTCAAGGTTGGTGATCGCCTTCGGGTACGTCCGGGGGACAAGGTACCATTGGATGGTGAGGTGCTTGAGGGTAACTCCAATGTCGATGAGTCGCTGGTGACGGGTGAGCCATTGGCGGTCAGTAAGACGTCTGGCGATCAAGTCATCGGTGGCAGTATTAATCAGCAAGGCAGCTTTATTATGCGAGCCGACAAGGTTGGCCGGGATACTATGCTGTCTCAGATTGTACAAATGGTGGCTAACGCACAGCGGAGTCGCGCACCTATCCAGGGACTGGCAGATAAAGTGGCGGGTTGGTTTGTCCCGGTCGTCATCGTCATAGCCGTTATCGCCTTTATCGTTTGGTCATTTTTCGGTCCAGCGCCGCCGATGGCTTTTGGGCTGATTGCAGCGGTTAGCGTATTAATTATTGCCTGCCCGTGTGCGCTCGGCTTGGCAACGCCCATGTCGATCATGGTGGGTGTCGGTCGGGGTGCTCAAAGCGGTGTGTTGATCCGGGATGCCGAAGCCCTAGAGCGTATGGAAAAGATCGATACTGTTGTAGTAGATAAAACCGGCACACTGACTGAAGGCAAACCACAGGTCACCAAGCTAGTCACAGCTAATGGACTCAGCGAAGCAGACCTGATGCGTTATGCAGGAGGCCTCGAAAAAGGCAGTGAGCATCCGTTGGCCCATGCTATTTTGGAAAAAGCCAGGGTAATGAATCTTAAGCTGCCCGATGCCGAAGATTTTGATTCCCCTAACGGTAAAGGGGTCACCGGTTCGATTGATGGCCAGCGGGTTTTATTGGGTAATCGTATGCTTATGGAGGCAGAAGCAGTTGATACTGCAGACTTTGAAAATGAAGCTGATACGCTTCGCAGGGATGGGGCTACCGTGATTTTTGCAGCAGTGGCTGGCAAAGTCGCTGGCTTACTTGCTATTGCTGATCCGGTTAAAGAAACCACTCAAGCGGCTATTTTGGCGCTGCAAAAAGAGGGTATACGCGTTGTTATGCTGACCGGTGATAATCGTACCTCGGCTGAAGCAGTTGCCCGTAAGCTGAATATTGATGAAGTAGAAGCAGAAGTCCTGCCGGAAGATAAAGGCAAGATTATTCAGCGCCTGAAAGACGAAGGCCGGATTGTGGTGATGGCTGGCGACGGGGTAAATGATGCACCTGCCCTGGCAACGGCCGATGTTGGTATTGCCATGGGCACTGGCACCGATGTGGCTATTGAAAGTGCCGGTATTACGTTGCTACGCGGTGACTTGATGGGCATTGTCGAAGCCCGCCGGTTATCATTAGCGACTATGCGCAATATCAGACAAAATCTGTTTTTTGCTTTTATTTACAACACTGCCGGGGTGCCGATTGCCGCTGGGATTTTATATCCGTTTTTTGGCATACTGCTGTCACCAATCTTTGCAGCGGCTGCTATGTCACTTTCATCTGTAAGCGTCATCACGAATGCGCTGAGGTTGCGGCTTGTTAAATTATAAAAAATAGCTCAGATTGGTTTTTATGACCAGTTATTGCTCGAAACTTAAATTAAAGTCTTTAGGTCAAACTTGCTTTCAAAATATATAAAAGTATCATTGCAACAATGCGCATAGTAAGTCTTTTACTGCTTTGTTTTTCGTTGGTTTTCGCCAATGTTAGCTATGCGCAGAGCCATGAGATGAATTGCCCTATGGAGCAAGGCGACAGCATGAGTAATATGGATCATGCCGATATGCCAGACTGCTGTAATGATGCCGCGACGGCCGCTAAAACAGGCGAATCCTGTAAAGCAGATCAAGATTGCAGCATCTCTAATGTAGTTCTCTTTTTCTCTGTTCCATCATGGAACTTCGTTTCCACTGATAGGCTTTTGGCACGAGCGAGTATACCGTTTGTGCCTACCTTGGCGCCTACTGATCTCTGGCGCCCGCCAACCTTAAGCTGATCCCATTATTCCCGTAGTGTTTCAAGCTGCAACTTAATTCCATGCTTGAAACATTTGCGTTGCATTTGCTGCAACGCCATTGAATTCATCGGATCCAGCTTATGTCAAACCTATTTATCAGAGCCATTGTGCTCAAAAGTTATTCGCCACCAATCTGGCGAATTCACTGGCTAGGCTTTATTGCATTATTGACTGCCAGTTTTGCAACTGCAGTCATGGCGCAACCACAAGTTTCATCTGAGCCACTAAGCCTTGAGAATGCATTGCAACTTGCTGAGCAACGCTCTCACGCCTTGTTGGCGCAAGATGCTTCATCGCAAGCCTCCCAAGAGCTGGCCATTGAAGCCGGACAACTTCCTGATCCAATGCTGGAGTTATCTGTTAATAACCTGCCAGTCAATGGTCCCATGGCTTATAGCCTTACGGAAGATTTCATGACCTCTCGCAATATTGGTATTTCTCAGACATATACCCGTGAAGCCAAGCGTGATGCCCGTGCCAAAGTATTTGAACGTAAAGCAGATAAGGCGCAGATAACGAAAGCACTGACACTTACTGAAATACGCCAAAATACTGCAGTAGCTTGGTTTGATGTTTATTACCAGCAGCAAATGGTGTTGTTATTAACACGCGAGCAGCAAGAGGCAAGCTTACAAGTTCAGGCTGCCGAAGCTGCCTATCGTGGGAGCACTGGACCACAATCCGATATTTTTCTGGCCAAAACGACTGTGGCTGAAATCCAAGATCGTATTTATCAAGCTCAAGCGCGCCTTGATAATGCCAAAACGACGCTGGCGCGTTGGGTCGGGAATACTGATCACACATCTTTGGGTATAGCGCCGAACATTTCGGAGTCTTCGCTCGACACTCAGCATTTATATCATCAGGTAAATGAACATCCAGATATTGCTGTAATGAGGGCTGAGGAAGCGGTTGCAATGGCTGAAGCCAAGGCCGCACGTCAAGAGAAACAGTCTGATTGGACTTGGTCAGTAATGTATGGCGAACGAAGTTCAGGTTTTTCGGACATGATTTCGATTGGTGTCAGCGTGCCGCTGCAATGGAATCAGGAGAGCCGCCAGGATCGGGTAGTAGCTGCCAAATTGGCCCAAGCGGACCAGGTGCGAGCAGAACGCGAAGAAATGACCCGGGAGCATATTGCTGAGACAGCCCGTTGGCTCGATACCTGGAAAAGTAATTTAGTCCGACTCAGTGACTATGAAGCCGCTTTGATTCCCCTTGCTAACCAGCGCACTAATGCAGTAGTGGCCGAATATCGTGGCGGTAAAGGCAAGTTAGTGACAGTGCTTGATGCCCGAAAAATGGAAATTGCTACGCGTGTAGAAAAACTGAGGATTGAAATGGAAACCGCAGCGCTTTGGGCCACATTGGAATATCTGATATTGCCCGATAGTGCAGTCATTCCTTCATCCCGCGCCATGGAGTTCAAATAATGAATCGTAAATACATCTTTTTATTTTTAGTCATGGCTTTGATGGTGCTTGTCGCTGGTTATGCTGCTTATCAATGGGGAATGCAGCAAGGGATGGACATGTCTTCATTGAGCTCAGAGAGCATGGCGGGTAATGCCAAGACCACCGAAGATCCTTCAAGTTGGGGGATTGCCGAAGGCGAAAAAGCGACCAGCCGTCATATCGACGCTGGGATTAAAGCCGGTGATATTGATCCGGTCACGGGCCAAAAGATTCTTTTTTACCAAGATCCGATGGTCCCCGGCAATAAATTCGAGACACCCGGTAAATCACCTTACATGGATATGATGCTGGTGCCAGTTTACAAGGGAAGCTCGGATGCTGAGAGTGAGACGGATGAATCTGGCGTCACCATTAACTCACGCCTACAACAAAATATTGGTATGCGCACGGCGTTAGTAACCAGACAAGACATTACGACGCAGGTGACGGCGGTTGGTGCTATTGCCTGGAATGAGCGCGAGGAAGTGAATGTTCAGGCCCGGGCACTGGGTTATGTGGAAAAGCTTTACGTAAAGGCCACGCTGGATCGAGTTAATAAAGACCAACCGCTTTTGGCTATCTACGTGCCTGACTGGGTGGCCGTACAAGAAGAATTTCTGGCTCTCAAAAACATGCAAGGTGAGGGATTAGATGAGCTGATAGCAGCCTCAATTGCCCGCATGCGTCAGGTGGGGATGAGTGAAGCGCAAATCCGTCAGGTAAAAAACACCGGCAGACTTCAAACGCAGCTGATTATTACCGCCCCCATTGATGGCGTCGTCACAGAAATAGTTGCCCGCGAAGGCATGACTATATCTACCGGCACCACATTAATGCGTATTAATGGATTAGATCCCGTCTGGGCGAATGCTGAGGTACCGGAGAGTCAGGTCGCTTTACTCAGTCCTGGTGATCCCATCATCGCCAGCAGCCCTGGTTTTCCTGGCAAACAATTTAAAGGTCAGATACAAACATTATTACCGGAAGTGGACCCGACAACACGCACTCTGAAGGCGCGGGTGGTTTTGGACAATCCACAAGGTGAATTGGCGCCGGGTATGTTCGTCAATATGCAGTTGGCAGGCAAACAAATTACCGATGCACTGATGGTGCCAACCGAAGCGCTTATCCGAACGGGCAAACGCACCTTAATCATGCTGGCGCTCGATAACGGCAGTTTTCGCCCGGTTGAAGTCATAACCGGTCGCGTAACTGATGATAAAACCCAAATCCAGCAAGGTCTGCAGGAAGGTGAACGGGTTGTGGTATCAGGTCAGTTTTTGGTGGATTCAGAAGCCAGCCTGAGAGGTATTGAAGCGCGGCTAATGGATGGTCAGGAAACAAAAACTGATCACGATTCAATGTCTGGGATGACAATGGAGGTTCATCAGACTGAGGCAAAAATCGAAGCGATAAACGGACAGATATTGACTTTGACCCATCCAAATATTCCCAGCCTGGAGTGGCCGGGTATGACCATGGACTTTGAACTTTCGTCATCACTCAATCCAGATGAGCTGGCGGTGGGTGAGCAAATTGAAATTGCCTTTCGTTTAGAAAAAGGCGCGGCACCATTGATTGTGGAGTTTCAACCGCTCTCAAAAGCTCCTGAAATGGCAATGGAGAGTCATGAGACGCAGGCAAAAATCGAAGCTATAGACAGGCAGATTTTGACGCTGACCCATCCAGATATTCCCAGCTTAAATTGGCCGGGCATGACCATGGACTTTGAACTGTCATCCTCGCTGGATACCGACGAGCTAACAGTGGGCGAGCAAATAGCAATTGAGTTTCGCTTAGAAAAAGGCTCGGCACCTAAAATTATCGACCTGCAGCCTTTGTCAGCCGAGACTGAAATGGAAGGTGCAAAATGATTGCCAAACTTATACGTTGGTCAATCGACAATCGTTTTTTGGTGTTATTGGCTACGCTGATGATGCTTGCCTGGAGCTTGGTATCTTTATCACGTACGCCGCTGGATGCGCTGCCTGATTTGTCAGATGTTCAGGTGATAATTAAAACGACCTGGCCGGGACAAGCACCGCAATTGGTCGAGGATCAAGTCACCTACCCATTAACCACCACCATGTTATCGGTACCCGGCGCTGAAGTAGTACGCGGTCTGTCGTTCTTTGGCGATAGTTATGTCTATGTCTTGTTCGAGGAGGGTACCGATCTGTATTGGGCCCGCAGTCGAGTGCTGGAATACCTTAATCAGGCGCAGTCAAGGCTGCCGGATACGGCAAGTTCCTCAATCGGTCCGGATGCCACCGGTGTGGGTTGGATCTATCAGTATGCTTTGGTAGATAAATCCGGTACTCAGGATATTTCGCAGCTGCGCGCATTGCAGGATTGGTTTCTTAAATTCGAACTGAAAACCGTCGCCAATGTAGCAGAGGTCGCAACTGTCGGCGGCATGGTCAAGCAGTACCAGGTGGTTGTTGATCCCGACAAATTAGCCACTTATCGCATACCGCTTTCCCGTGTTATTGAGGCTATCAATAATGGTAATCAAGAGACCGGCGGTGCGGTGCTGGAAATGGGTGAAGCGGAATATATGGTTCGCGCCTCGGGCTACTTGCAAAGCTTGGAAGATTTTCAATCCATTCCCTTACTAACCACTGATGCTGGTATATCAGTGACTTTAGGCGATGTCGCGTATATTCAAATCGGCCCTGAAATCCGGCGGGCTATCAGCGAGCTCGACGGTGTCGGTGAAGCTGTGGGGGGCATCATCGTGATGCGTTCTGGCAAAAATGCCCTGACCACCATTGCTGCTGTGAAAGACAAGCTGAAAACGCTGCAAAAGAGTTTGCCCGAGGGCGTTGAGATTGTGACGGTTTATGATCGCTCTGGGCTAATAGAACGCGCTGTCGATAATCTCAGTGAAAAGCTTATTGAAGAATTCATTGTGGTGGCATTAGTGTGCCTTATTTTCTTGTTCCATCTTCGTTCAGCCTTGGTGGCTATTGTTTCACTGCCACTGGGGATCTTGATGGCTTTTATTGTGATGCACTGGCAGGGGATCAACGCTAATATCATGTCACTGGGCGGTATTGCCATCGCTGTCGGTGCCATGGTCGATGCAGCGGTGGTGATGATTGAAAATGCCCATAAACATTTAGAACGCTGGTATGAAAAACATCCCGGATCAAAGCTAGAAGGCGACAGTCGCTGGAAGGTGATAGGTGATTCTGCCGTCGAGGTGGGCCCCGCGCTGTTTTTCTCGTTGTTGATTATTACGCTGTCTTTTATCCCAATTTTCACCTTGGAAGCTCAGGAAGGCCGACTATTTTCTCCATTAGCATTTACCAAGACTTATGCAATGGCCGCAGCAGCTGGCCTTGCTGTAACACTTATCCCGGTACTAATGGGCTACCTTATCCGGGGCAAAATTCCGGCTGAACAGGCTAATCCACTAAACCGGTTTTTAATTGCTTTGTATCGACCTTTATTGGCAGGCGTACTCAAGTTTCCAAAGATGACCTTAGTGGTCGCTAGCGTATTGTTACTGACCAGTTTATGGCCTTTACAACATATCGGCAGTGAGTTTATGCCGCCTCTGGATGAAGGTGATTTGCTATATATGCCTAGCGCTTTGCCGAGCCTCTCCGCCGGAAAAGTAGCAGAATTGCTACAGCAAACTAACCGGATGATTAAAAGCGTACCGGAGGTTGAAACCGTTTACGGCAAAGCCGGACGAGCCGATACGGCAACCGATCCGGCGCCACTGGTGATGTTTGAAACCACGATCCAGTTCAAACCTCGTGAAGAGTGGCGGCCGGGTATGACTAAAGAAAAATTGATCGCCGAATTAGATCGGACCGTGAAGGTGCCCGGCTTAACCAATATCTGGGTACCACCGATTCGTAACCGGCTTGATATGCTGGCTACCGGTATCAAGAGCCCTGTGGGCGTAAAAGTTTTGGGGGAAGACTTAAACGTTATTGATGGCATTGCCGGCGACATTGAAAAAGTCCTCAAAGATGTACCTGGGGTCACCAGTGTTTTTGCTGAGCGTCTCACCGGTGGTCGTTACGTCGATGTTGATATTAAACGTGATGCCGCGGCGCGTTATGGCCTTAATATTAATGATGTGCAGTTGATTATCAGTTCGGCTGTGGGCGGCATGAATATTGGCGAAACGGTGGAGGGATTGCAGCGCTTTCCCATTAATGTTCGCTACCCCCGGGAGATCCGGGATTCACTGGCCTCTTTACGGACCTTGCCTATCGTGACTATTCGCGGCCAGCAATTGATACTGTCAGATGTTGCGAACATTAGCATCAGTGACGGTCCACCCATGGTGCGCAGTGAAAACTCGCGGTTAGCGGGGTTTGTGTATGTTGATATTCGGGATCGGGATTTGGGTTCGGCGGTAACCGATATGCAGCAAATCGTCTCGGAGCAAGTGGATTTGCCGACCGGCTATTCAATCACCTGGTCCGGACAATTCGAGTATCTTGAGCGTGCGACTGCCAAGCTCAAGCTGGTGGTGCCTTTCACGTTGCTTATCATCTTTGTTTTGTTCTATCTCACGTTTAAGAATTTTGGCGAAGCATTGCTGCTAATGGTGACTTTGCCCTTTTCTTTAGTGGGTGGCATCTGGCTGCTCTATCTGTTGGGACACAACTTGTCGGTGGCGAGTGTGGTCGGCTTTATCGCTTTAGCCGGGGTAGCAGCCGAGTTTGGCGTCATCATGCTGCTCTATCTTAAGCAAGCCTGGCAAAACCGGTTGGATGAACAAAAAGAAACAGAGGCTGATCTGCTGGATGCCATAGGTGAAGGCGCTGTGCTCAGGGTTAGACCCAAGGCCATGACGGCGACCGTTATCCTTGCTGGCCTGCTGCCCATTATGTTTGGTAGCGGCACTGGTAGTGAAGTTATGCAGCGCATTGCTGCGCCAATGGTAGGCGGCATGGTGACAGCACCACTGTTGTCAATGCTGGTGATACCGGTGATCTATTTACTGATTCATAAAAAGCGTGCACAGAAGCAGACGAAAAACGAACCAATTCAATCACAAGCAAATAACGAGTGATGAATTACGCCGGGTCATTTAACGTGCATTGACCTAGGTTTTTTTATTTAACGCACTGGAGAAAATTAAAATGAAAAAATTATTAGTAAGTTCTTTGACAATCATTCTGTCCTTTTCGGCAACGTCGATATTAGCGGAGCAGAAAATGGATCATGACGATATGGAAAACATGGCTCCAAAAGCGGAGACATCGGATCAACAGATCACCCATTCCGCCATTGGCACTGTCACTAAAGTCGATATCAGCTCAAAAAAAGTCACTTTGGTTCATGAACCGATTGAAAGCCTCAGCTGGCCGGCCATGACCATGGGATTCTCAGTTAAAGATGAGACATTACTTAACAAGCTTAAGGTGGGCGAAACTGTTGATTTCGAGTTTAAGAAAGCAGAACAAGGCTATGTCATTACTGAAGTCAAGTAATTGAAAATGCAGGGCTGATTCAAAAATCATCCCTGCATTAATTAATGCACACAGCACGGAATGAGCGATTAAAGATAATTGTCCAATAAAAGACAATTGAATGAAAAATCTAGGCAAACCAGGTCTTGAACCTATTAACTGGAGGTAACCATGAAAACACAGTTTAAATCTTGGGCAGGAGTGTTATCAGCTACTTTATTGACGATGTCTTACAGTATTGTCAATGCTGACACTTCAGGCAACTCATCGACAAATCCTGACAGATCAATTACTCAACCTTTTGAGGCAAAACATAAGCATCCGTATGGTCCGATCGAGAAAGGTCCCCGCCGCTACATGGAACACAAAACTGAAAGGGAGCAACAATCAAAACCTGAAGCCAAAACTAATACTATTAGGCGTGGTCCACCAGGTAAAACATTTTATAGAGGGCGTCGAGCAAGTGAATAAGTGCCGTGGTCTTAGATGGGAAAGTACTAATATTTGAATCCTTAAATTAATATATTCATTACTGCTTGGTATTCATACACATACTGCTTGGCCCAGCCCCACAAATACTTTTTTAATAGTGTAGGGTGATTAACCATGAAAAAACAAAGACCTTTTTATTTATTGATATTACTGACATTTCTTTCAAAAACAGCATTGGCTTTTGAGCAAACTTATCCTGGGATGATGGAGAAATACGGAATGATGAATGGTGGCTATATGTTTATTTGTATGGCATTTCTGGTCCTAGTGTTCATTGCCTTGATTCTGGCGATTCTGTCGCTGTTAAAGTTCCTGTTTTTCCACAAGTCTAAAAGAAGAGATTTATGATAAAGATACACAAATATAGCAAATGGCGATATTTGCTTGTTATTATGGGTTTGCTCTTCTTGACATTCGCTGGATTACACTCAACAAGAGCTACAGAAGCCGTTGAAACTACTTTGTATAAAAATCCGGGTTGCCTGTGTTGCGATGATTACGCGGCTTATCTACGCCAACATGACTTTAATGTGACTGTTGTGGAAAGTCCTGATTTAGAGCAATTTAAGCGCGCGCAGGGGATACCTGAAAATTTGCAAGGTTGTCATACCCTGCTGGTCAATGGATATGCCGTTGAGGGCCATGTGCCAATAACCATAATCGAAAAGCTTTTACATGAACAGCCTGAGACCCGGGGTGTATCCCTACCTGGAATGCCGGCGGGATCTCCCGGAATGACAGGACAGAAGCAGAAACCATTTGAGATTTATACATTCCTGAATGGTGAAGCTTCTATCTACGCCACTTTATAATTTAACTCAAGGAAACTAGCATTATGAACATACAACTAGGCGATATTGCCCCAGACTTTAAGGCGAATACCACAGAAGGAACTATTAACTTTCATGACTGGATTGGCGACGGATGGGCTATCTTGTTCTCACACCCAGCTGATTTCACACCAGTTTGCACCACAGAACTAGGTGAGACTGCCAAGCTGAAGGAAGCTTTTGACAAGCGGCACTGTAAAATAATCGCTATCTCCGTTGATTCGGTAGAAGATCATAAAGCCTGGGTCGGCGATATTGAGGAGACCCAGAGTTGCGTGGTCAACTTCCCGATTATTGGAGATGAAGATAAGCAAATCTCTCGGCTTTACGATATGTTACACCCCGGAGAAGATGATAGTTCGGCAGTGCGTTCAGTATTTCTGATTGATCCGAGCAAAAAAGTTAGGATGATGCTGACTTATCCGAAAAGTGCAGGCAGAAACTTTAATGAAATTTTACGGGTGCTCGACTCGATCCAGTTAACCGATGGCTATAAGGTTGCTACCCCAGCAAACTGGTCCAATGGTGATGATGTCATCATAGTTCCTTCTTTATCCGACGAGGAGGCTAAAGAACACTTTCCTGAAGGTTGGAAGACGCTTAAGTCATATCTTCGTATAGTCAAGCAGCCTAATCGTTGAGGTAGGGCGCATGCCATTTTAAGTAATGAAAGGATGAAGAATATTCAGTTGTTCGTAATATTAAGTAGTTCTTTTGCTAAGATTACCTTCGAATAGTTTTAATCTACAAAGTAGATTAGCATCAAAAAGACATACGCCTCATAATGAGGCGTATGTCAGATTGCCTATGCAGCCATTTTTCTACATTCTTCAGCGCATTTTCTGCACTGGTTAGCACAGTCTTTACAGTGCTGATGCTCATACTGATCACAAGTTTCAGCACATTTCTCACAAATTTCGGCACATAAATTACAAATTTGAGCTGCACAGTCACTGCCACGAGCCATTGCAGCCGCTGCAAAACGACACATATCCGCACAGTCTAAATCCATAAGTACGCAATCTGCCATTTTGGAAACATTACTTTCTTCTAAACAAGCCACTGCACAATGATCGCATTGCGCTGCGCAGCGATAACAAGCTTCGATACAAGATTGATATTTTTCATGAGACATAGTGACCTCTCTTTAATTGATGAATAATGCTTAATTGCATGTTAAGGGCATTTAGCAAGCAATATACCAATATAAATTAGCCAATGAGTCGCTGCATTTCCCTTTTACCAAGCTGTCACAATCAGATTATTTATAATGTGGGTGTAAAATATTCATGATGGCATTAATTATGTTTGTAATCATTACAAAGAGAAGTAGAAACGAGATATTTCGTAGAGTGCCTTAATCTGTTTGTATAGTTCATTTGAATTCTTGTTTCACAATCCGCCTTAAAATAGTCTTTATCGAAAACTAATAGATAATTAGGACCTACGCTTGAACCCGAGTATGGCCGTGCTTCTCAATAAATTGCAGAACATCATCTAAACACAAAGAAGAAAGTCAATATCTTCCTATATTGGTAGCAACTATTTATTGTTTAAGGTCAGTATTCATCGTCTTAAACCTGTGTGAGTGAAAACGCCTTCCACTCTAGTAACCGGCATTGACCAATATCCGGTTATTCATAGACTAAGCCAGCGAACTCATTTTAAATGCCACCCTGAACATAATTTATTTAATGAAAGGTGAGCGTCATGGCTGAAGAGATGGACAAAGTTGACCCCAAAAGAGAAAGTCGGCAGCAAGCTGAAATGGAAAAGGTTAAACAGTTCTTGACCGAAGAAGAGGTCAAAAGCGAGTTTTACATGGAGATAACCGTAACGCTACAGTCAGCACAGGCAAAACGAATATTTCGCCGGACTTTCGAACATATACAAACGCAGATGACAGCAGCAACGTTGCTGACACGTAAATTTGGATTGCGTGAGCTGTCAGATGAAAATGTGGGGAAGATAACTGAAAGTATTAAGCAGCTGTCTACTGAAATGAATAGGGATATGGAACAAGCAGATCACATTCTGGACAACATCGGAATCAAAAATTCTGCCGTCACGGATGATAGCGTTGATTTGCTGATCAAAATCACTTGCCCAGAAGGTATGGCATTTATGAATCTGATCCGTCAGCTGGATAATCTGACAATGAAACTTAAAACGCTTTGGATGGCCGGGGAAGTTCCGCTTGCTCATTCAGAAGATAGGTCTCATGCATGGCAAGTTCGTATCTTTAAAATTGCTGATGCAATCAGAGCACTTGGGCAACAAGCTTACATAGCATCTGATAAGAAAAAAGACAGTGATTTAAATAAGGCTCAGGCCAAACGACAATCGTATAAAAAACGTAAGCACAATGCATCCAAGCAAGCAGCGACTACAGGCTGAAATAAATGATAGTCATGAAAGACATCTCGCTGATTCTTATCCTCGACAAATTAAGTCTATCAGCGTTTGAAGCTGCCTATTCTTTTGGTAGTACCGATAAGGAGACATGACTTAAATGGAAGTCAAATGAAAAATTAGTTTCTAACACCGTAACTATACGAATTAAGCAATGATGAGTTACTGGTCGTTATAGGAATTTGAGAGCAATGCCTATTTTCGGTCTTTGGATATCAGACGTGAGATCATTCCTACCAGATAACCAATCAGATTCAGACATAAAGCTACAGCAGCAATAACAAAAGCTTACCAACCATAGCCAATAATAGTTTCTGCATTTGGGCTTAACACAGTGAGCAATATCAGAAGGTAAAGAAATGAGCCAATTCCTGCATAAGCCGAATCATGACGTAAAAAAAAATGCTGAAAACTTTGTTCGCAAACTCACTTCCAAAATGGTGGGAACTAGAACAACCAACACTAATTCGAAAATAATGGTGTCAGGTGGTACTTCCAGTTGAATGCCCGTCAGCCATAAAAAAAGCAGAGGAACAATGAAAGGGGGAAAAAACGGTATTTACCGCATTAAAAACGGCTGCCAGGGCAACATTGCCTCGCGCCATCAACACTAACAACGGAGATGATACATCTGTGGGTAAGGTGCCAAGCAAAGTTTGACCCATAGCCAACGGACCACTGCCAAAAAAATAATCGGCCGGTCAGCAGCCCGGCAAGCCACATTGGGCCGTTGACTAGAATCAGCGCTAAAAATTGCCTTGAAGTTTTACGAAGCACTAACCGAACGGCATGGGCATCAAAAGTCAGGCTGATAATAAACATCAATGCAGCAAGTAATAGCCCAATTAGTGGTTGGAGATATTTACCCGCCTCAGGTAATACCAATCCAAGCCCAGCCACAATAATGACAAACCAAACGAGATTTGATTCTACGTAATAAATTAATCTACTCATGGTTTTAAATTTCCAAACTTCATGTGTGGATGAGAATAAATTACCCAAACATAGAACTAATTTAAATCGTGCAAAAAAAGATCAATAATAAGTAAATACTCAATATCATGATCAATATAAAAACATTAATAACATAGAAATCCTTATCTTTAATGCGGCCAATCAATAACTGCATAATAGGATGAGAAATGCTAATTTTTGTTTGATGGATGCCCAACAGGCATATCGTAACGTTGCTGACGGTATAGCCAAGAAGGTAGTAATACATGTGCTAATGCTTCGTTAGCATCCTCTCTATTTGCCGGACCTTTGAGCTCTAGTTGACGCTTTTTGAGAACATACTGCCCAGCCAGAGCTTTCTTTTGAGGGCGTAAAATGGTCACCTTCTCACCTTGCAACAGGGCAAAATAATCGGCAAATTGCATCATTGCCCTGCCGGGTGACTGCTGCTCGGCTGGTCGGCTCAAATCTCTGCCTATCATTGGTGTCTCAGCGCTGATGCCCATCAGTGATAGTAAAGTAGGCGCCATATCAATCTGGCTCGCCACCGTCTTGATACGTTTTGGTTTTATATCAGCCCCTAAAATGAGTCCTGGGATTTGAAAACGTTCTATCGGCACAAGTGCATTTCCATAAACATTCAAATCATGATCGGCAATCACCAAAAAGAGTGTATTGTCCCAATAGTCGGTTTTCATAGCTGTGTTAAAGAATTGCCCCAAAGCATAATCTGCATATTTAACAGCATTCAAATCAGTTTGTTTCTCGGCCGAATGCAGATCGATCTTTCCATCAGGGAATTCGTATGGCGAATGGTTGCTGGAGGTGAAAACTAAACTAAAGTACGGTTGATTACTCAGGTTCGCTTGAACGATCCGTTTATGCGCCATATTGAATAGATCTTCATCTGAAACCCCCCAACTGCCTACGAAGAGTGGATCAACGTAATCATTTTGGTCAATGATAGATTGAAAGCCATTGCCAATAAAGAAGTTAGCCATGTTATCGAAGTGAGATTGCCCGCCATAAATAAATTCAGTTTTGTAGCCACGTTGACCCAATAAATCTGCAATAGTGAAAAAATTCTGTTGTGATAAAGAAAGTTTTACTACGCTTCTTGCGGGCGAGGGCAAAAAACCCGTTATCGTGGCTTCAATTCCTCTTACTGAACGCGTACCGGTTGCATAAAGTTGTTCAAACCACCAACCCTCATTTTTCAGTTTTTCCAGTTCTGGTGTTACGGAATACTCCCCACCCAAAGACTTGACGAAAGTGGCACCCAAGCTTTCTTCAAGAATGATAACCAGGTTAAGTGGTATATCTCTTTCAACTGTCGCAGGACGCTTATTGATAGTTGGAAAGGGTGCATTTGGATCATTATCAAGCCAAGGATAATTCTCGCTCATTTCCTGCATAATTTGTTCATCAGTGAGCGTACCATAGACTTCTCCGGCTTCTGCTTCATGCTTCATGTTGTAAATAGCAAAATACACTGACCAGGTTGAGTTAATGACTAGGCTATTGACCATAGCATCCGAAGTGATTGCAAACATTGCCGGATTGGCTGGACGATGCGATAAAGTAGACCGGATCATGACTACTAGGATGAGAACCATAAGAGGCCAAGTCAGCCAAACACGCCAAACCGGCCAGTCCAAATGATATTGTTTTAACCAATGCTGTAACAGCCGATTCGTGAACAAGCCGGCTAATATAGTGAAAACAACCCCGAGAATAAGTGGCAGACGAAAACCTTCCCACAAGGTTGAGAAAACTTCTTTTGGATATTGTAAGTATTCGACAAAGAGTCTGTTCGGACGCAAGTCATACTGAACAATAAATGTCGGTGTGGCAGACTCCATAAAAATGATCAAAACAATGATCATTAAACTCCAGAACCACACCAACTTTTGCCATAATTGCCAGGTTAATTTATTGACCAGTAGCGGCATCAACAACATCAGTGGCGCAATAAGCATACCCATAATAATGAGATCAGCTCTGAGCCCCTGAATGAATAGTGATGGCAGATCAATTGCTGCCGATACCCGATCCCACTGCCATACAACAAGCCCTAATCTTGATAGCGAGAGAATAAGAAGCCCAATAAGCAGAACCTGAAATAAAATGCGGTAAGGTCCGAGCAGTGAGGGTGATTTTGTGAATATATCTTTTTCGTTTGAATTCAAAAAAATCTGTGCCATAGCAATAATGTCCATGCTGCGATTGAAATAATAAGGGTAAGTAAGACAGCCAGTGATCCATAATCTTTGGCCCGACCGGTTAATAAGTGATGCTCCAAACTGACTCTATCCAGCGTCGATTCAATTGCTGAGTTGATCAACTCGACGACCATTACAGCGATCATGCTGGCAATTAATATAAACCGCTCAATAGCGGTAAAGTCTATCCAGAACACAACTGGCAATAATAAGACAAAGGCAATAAATTCCTGACGAAAAGCAACTTCGTGACGCAGTGCAGAATGCAACCCTTTGTATGAATAAAAAGTGGCCCAAAGCATACGTTTGAAACCAGTGAACTTTTTAGGTTGGATATTAATAATTGTCATTTTTTTATTTGCGTAAAATGTTATTGAGATGCTGTTTAATGGTCACTAAAATCTCTGCAATGCTCCTGATTCAGCTCAAGCTCTATCGTGGTGTGATCTAGCTCATATTGAGATAAAGACTCGGCAATCGTTTGTTTCATAGCCAGGTAATTTTCAGAAGAGACATTATCGTTATTAAGTGTCAGGTGTGCAGTGAGGACATGGTGTTCACCATCAAGTGACCAAAGATGTAAATGATGTACCTCATTGACACCCTCAATGCTGACAAGAGTTTTTTTGATCTCATCATGCAGCGCTTTATCGGGCACTGCCTGAAAAAACAATTTACCGGTCACCCACAAATTACGAACAACATTAAACAAGATGAATAGCGTAAAACCAATGGATAAAAGCGGATCTAAAATCGGCCAGTCGGCAAACTGCAGAATGATGGAAATGATCAACACAGCCAGCCAACCTAATACATCTTCTAATAAATGCCAGTTGAGTATTTTTTCATTAAGAGACGTCCCTTTACTCAGCCGATAAGCCGCAAACCCATTAACAGTAACCCCCAATACGGCCAATGCCAGCATACCTTCGGTAACCGGCATTACTGGATCGGCCAAACGTGGTATTGCTTCACTCAACACCCATATTGAGCCAGCGATTAACACCAAGCCGTTTATCAGAGCACCAAAAAGAGACAAGCGCCGATAACCATAGGTGAACACAGAATTAGCAGATTTATTGCCTGCGCGGTTCAAAAACCAGGCACTGCCGATAGACAGACTGTCACCAAGATCGTGAACAGCATCAGCCATAATTGCTGTGCTGTTGGTCAGCCAGCCACCGATGAATTCAATGATGGTAAAACTAACATTTAGAAAAAAAGCCGTTGCAATCCTTTTATCAGAAGCACCATCCTCTTGATGATGTGTATGCATAGAGATATACCTTTATGTTTTTGTTTATTGATAAACTCAGGAAAGGTTGGCGGCCAATACAGGCCGCCATGTTTTATCTTGATTTTCCACGGCCGTGCACTATCCGGTAAAGTGCCGGCAACACCACCAGTGTTAGCAAGGTTGACGAAATAATTCCGCCAATGACGACCGTTGCCAGTGGCCTTTGCACCTCAGCCCCGGTACCGGTATTGAGTGCCATCGGCACAAAACCGAGACTTGCTACCAGAGCCGTCATCAATACTGGCCGTAACCGAGTCATTGCACCATCAACGATTGCTTTGTGCAGATCGCCGTGCCGGTGCCAGTAATCCCTGATGAATGACAACATGACGAGACCGTTTAACACCGCAACACCCGAGAGTGCAATAAAACCAACCCCTGCGGAAATAGATAGCGGCATATCTCGCAGCCAGAGCGCCAGCACCCCACCAGTTAATGCCAATGGCACACCAGTGAAGATAATCGCTGCATCACGAAATGAACCAAACAAGGTAATCAGCAGGCCCATAATGATAACCAACGTAACCGGTACCACAATCGACAGTCGTTGACTGGCTGATTGCAGTTGTTCATAGGTTCCACCGTATTCGATCCAATAACCGGGTGGTAATTGCACTTGCTCAGCAATACGCTGTTGAGCTTCTTCTACAAAAGAGCCCAGATCCCGGCCTCTGACATTGCTGGTGACCACGACACGCCGTTTGGCGTTTTCTCTGGAAATCTGACTCGGCGCCTCCGTTAATTCGATGGTTGCGACTTCAGACAAAGGTACGTAATCACCACCAGGTAAACTCACGGGTAGATTTGACAAGGCGGGTATGTCTTGTCTAATTTCTTCAGGCAACCGCACCACCAGATCAAAGCGCCGATCGCCATCATAGATCAGGCCAACTTCGCCACCGCCAACGGCGGTTGATAACATGTTTTGCAAATCATCAACATTAAGACCATAACGTGACATGGCCATACGTTTGGGTTCAATGGTCAGCATAGGCATATCATCGACCTGTTCCAGCCGGGCATCAGCAGCGCCGGGGATCTCCTGAATCACAGCCAGAACCGCCTCTGCATTTTGCTTAATCAAGTCCAAATCATCGCCGAAAACTTTAATACCCAAATCCGCACGAACGCCTGAAATTAACTCGTTAAAGCGCATCTCAATCGGTTGGGTAAACTCATAGTTGTTACCTGGTAATTGGGTAACCGCCGCTTCAATTTCTGCAAGTAGTTCGCTTTTAGGTAATTCCGGATCCGGCCATTCACTCCTAGGCTTAAGTATAAGAAATGTATCGGCCACATTAGGCGGCATCGGATCAGTCGCGACTTCTGGTGTACCGATTTTGGCAATCACCTTATCTACCTGTGGGAAAGTTTTGAGCCGCTGTTCAAGCTGTTCCTGCATTTTGATAGATTGCTCAAGGCTGGTACCGATCGTTCGCAGTGCATGTAAGGCAATATCACCTTCGTTCAGTTGCGGAATAAATTCCGAGCCCATTTTGCTGGCCATGTTGACAGACAAAGCAACCAACACAACAGCCAAAAGCATCAGCAGCCAACGCAATTTGAGGCTGAGCAGCAACACTGGCCGGTAAAGCCATTTGGCACCACTGATGATAAAACTTTCTTTTTCAGTGATTCGCCCCCCCATAAACATAGCGATGGCAGCCGGCACGATAGTCAGCGTAAAGACCATGGCAGATAGTAATGCAATAACTACTGTGGCAGCCATTGGCTCAAACATCTTGCCTTCAACCCCTGTCAATGAGAATAATGGGATATAGACAATCGTGATAATCATGACGCCAAATAAGCTTGGGCGTATCACTTCATTGGTGGCCTCATAAACGACATTTAAGCGTTCTTTAACAGGCAACACTCCACCGTTTTGTTTTTGTGCCATAGATAATCTTCGGATAGAGTTCTCAACAATAATTACCGCACCATCGACAATCAGGCCAAAATCAAGTGCCCCCATACTCATCAAATTGGCAGAAATACCTGCCTGTACCATTCCAGTAATCGTTGCCATCATTGATAGTGGTATAACTGCAGCCGTGATTAAGGCCGCGCGGATATTGCCTAACAACAGAAACAACACAACGATAACCAGCAAAGCACCTTCAAGCAGATTTTTTTCAACCGTGGCAACGGCTTTATCGACCAAGGTGGTGCGATCGTATACCGCTTCCAGTATGACGCCCTCCGGTAATGACGATTGAATCTCCGCCATTTCACGAGTCACAGTCGCAGCAACTTCACGTGAGTTTTCTCCAAACAACATCATAACTGTGCCGACAACCGTCTCTTTACCATCACGGGTACCCGCACCACTGCGCAGCGGCTTACCAATCACAACGTCGGCCACATCTTTGACGAGCACCGGCCGATCATCGATATTTTTCACTACCACCTGACCAATATCATCAATAGATTTAAGCTGTCCTGGCGATCGAACCAAAATCTGCTGACCATAACGTTCAATATAACCGGCGCCCCGATTATCATTGTTTTGCATCAGCGCCTGTTTCAGATCACTGAGGGACACGCCAAAATTCAGCAATTTCGCCGGATCCGGCTGAACATGAAATTGCTTTTGATAACCACCGTTAACATTGACTTCTGTGACCCCTTTTACCCGCTCCAGCCGGGGTTGAATGACCCAGTCCTGAAGCACTCGTAAATCGGTAGGATCATATGAACTGCCATCAGGTTGCCTGGCATCAGGTTCTGCGGTAATTGTGTACATGACAATTTCACCCAGCCCGGTCGCGATAGGTCCCATCTCCGGTTCAATACCCTGTGGCAGTGAGCCTTTTATCACTGCCAAACGGTTATTAATAAGATTACGCGCAAAATACAGATCGGTGCCTTCTTCAAATATCACGGTGACTTGTGATAATCCATAGCGAGAGATGGATCGGGTGTAATCAAGATCCGGCAGTCCGGCGATCGCTCTCTCGATGGGATAAGTGATTCGTTGTTCAGATTCCAGCGGCGAATACCCGGGTGCTCTGGTATTGATCTGCACCTGTACGTTGGTGATATCAGGCACCGCATCAATCGGCAGCTTCTGAAAGCTCCAGATCCCAAGGCCAATGATAAGAAATATCATTGACAACATCAGGCCACGTCTCTCGATTGAGAGACTTAAAATATTATTAATCATGTCTGTTTCCTAAATCAGTGAGCGTGAGCTGCGCCGGCTTTTTCCAGATCAGCTTTAATCAGATAGCTATTTTCAGCGACGATGTCATCGCCCTGCCGGAGTCCGGATATAACCTCACTGAATTGACCATCATTAAGACCCAGTTGTAATGGCCTGACTTGATATTGATTACCTACTTTGACAAAAGCGACTGATGCGCCTTCAAACTGTTGTATGGCACTGTTAGGAATTCTTAGTTTGACTTCTGTTTGCTCGGTAATGGCTTCAGCCTCAACGAGCAAACCCGGAAACCAGACTTGCTGCTGATTATCAAGTGCAACGCGGGCAATCCGATAAGGGGCATCATCTTTGCTTGGCAGCAGTTGCTTTATCGTCGATTCATAAAATGTGTTGTTATGTAACAGACGCACTTTCTGACCGGGTTTTATATTCATGGCCTGTCCTGGAAAGACTTTGAGTTCAGCCCAAAGTGATTGGGTATTCGTGATCGTAAACAAACTTTGATCTGCCGCGACTTCGCCGGTATTGGCATCTTTTGCTGTAATGACACCTGAGATGGGCGCGGTTAAGTTATAACTCTGTAAGCTGTTGTTTGACTCAACACTGGCTAATAGCTGACCTTTTTTGACAGAATCACCAAAATTCACATAAACGCGGGTGATTTGACCCGGAAAACGTGCTCTGACTTGACTTATCTCATCAGGTGATAAAACCACTCTACCGTAGAGTTTGGAGGTGACCGATATTTGTCCGGCTGTAACTTCTGCAGTTACCACACCGTGTTTTTGAGCCATACCGTCATCCATTTCTACATGCTCACTACCTTCATCCTCAGCGTCGTGAGCATGCCCTTCTTCTTCGGGTTTTGATTCAGCGCTATGATCATGTTCATCCTCTTTTGGCATCGATTCATCATGGTTATCTTTATCATGTGTTATCTCATGATCATGCTGCTGATTTGATTCTGCTAGCTGGGCTTGTGCTTGTTGATCTGATTGAGGAGCCTCATGCGCATGACCATCTTCAGCAATGGCAGGTGACATGATGAGCAATATTAGCGCTGCTACTGATAGTAGGCTGCGCATGGGTAAAAAAACGAAATGTGATTTATTAAACATAGTTTTGTCCTGATTCATATTGCTTACTCTGCAGCTGTTAGCGGTTCGGCGGTGAGTTGTTCGATTTCTGTCTGATATAGCAATGCAGCCGTTGCAGCCTCAATGACACTACGTCTGGCACCTAGCAGGTCTTGTCTGACGGTAAGAAATTCCAGATAACTGTAGAGTCCCCGTTGATAACCGGTTTGCGTTTGCTCCAGACTTTTAGTGAGTTTGGGGATAATCTGTTGTTGCAACTTGGAAATACTTGCAATTGCTTGTTCACGCCCGGAATAGGCCCGATAAAGCTGAGCATGAAGTTGCAACAGCATATCTTGACGGCGATAGCTGACTTCATTACGCGCGGCCAATGCTGATTCAATATCCCCTTGCGCTCGCTGGCGGCTGAACAAAGGCACTGACACACCAGCAACTAACGCCGAATCATTCAGTCCTTCATCTCGCCTGATCCCAACTGACCAGGTCAGATCTGCAACTTGCTGAGTTCTGGCAAGACGTACTTGTGCATCACGAACCCGCGTTTCTGCAGCGAAACGTTCCAGTTGCGGATTTTGCTGGGCCTGATTAAATAAGGCTTCAAATGACATGGCCTCGCTAAAGGCAAACAATGAGCCTGTGGCGGTCTCAAAATTAGGTTGATAACTCCCCCACAAATTAGCGAGTACCACTTTGTTGGCTTCCAGCTGACGTTTTTCGGCAGCCAATATCAGTTCAGCCTGATTAACAGAAGCTTCGGCGCGGCCCAAATCTGCTTCAGCCGCGACGGCAGCACCTACACGTTTATTAACTTCTGTTAATGTTGTTTGTGCCAGTTCCAGCCCCGTCTCGGCTAGCTTTACACGCTCTTGGCTATTGAGCACTTCAATAAATTGTCGTGTTACCTGACCTAGCAAGTCCAGCGCTTTTATTTTGCGATCAACACGGACAACATCGCTTTGTTGTTCCACTAGTTCAACACGGGACAGTCTTTTATCCCCCAGTTCAACGACAGAGGAGAGAGTGACCGTGGTTTCAAGTGACTTGATACCGCTTAGTTCCCTGGTGCCAGCGAAATTTTCAATCTCAGCACCAACAACATATGCCGGTTTGAGATTGGCCGTTTTTTTCTGGGCTTCAAGTTGTTGCTGACGAATTGGAAAAACCTGTAATGCCGGATGTTGCGCCAGTGTTTGTTGCATGGCCTCGTTTAAACTCAACGTTTTCGTTTGTTGAACGTTCTCGGCTAATACCGGCGAGACAGAAAAGGCAACCAGCATCGAACAAAGCAATGCACGGATAGCAGGCGCACGCACATTTGTAGTGCGATCAAAGTGTATTTTCATGAAATTAGATCCTGTTTAACTGCAAACAACGGACTTACGTTAAGTCCGCAAAAACATCAGCAGTTCAAGATCTCGGAGGGCGGTACATACTGACTGTAAAGTCAGGTTTTGGCGATCTAGGGTGGAGGTTGAAATAATTGTCTGGAATAGCAGCAACATTAATTCCATCAATATTAAAGATGGCGATAAAATGTGAACACTGACAATGCAGACAAAAATCACAATCGCCGGTACTTTGTGCATCATGCGAAGACGCACTGTTCGCTTGTTGAATTGCATTGGAATCATCAAGAACAAGCTGATGTTCTTGTGGTGTCTTGGAGTCAGATGTATGAATGTCAGCCGCAACTATACCTGATTGCATCACAATCATAAAGATGAGCATGTTGATAATTAATTTTACTGACATTCGTTAATTTTATTAATGGATTCTGATGTCTTAGTTAACAACATAATAACTTAGTTCCCAAAAGATTAGCAAAATTAAAAGTTCTCTGCTGGGTCTGTGAGAGTCTGCCACTGTTTTTATGTAACAAACACATTTTATGTAACAAACACAAAGTTTGTGATGATTTTGAATAGTGTATGAGATCTTATGCTCGGGGTCTCCGGATCTATAAACAAAACTAAGACACTATATAATTCGCTAATACTAAGGCGAGAGAAATGTATTGGCTGAAAGATCTTGAGCTATAGAAATTCAGAAAGTGTTGTGTATTCATATTTTCAACTAAAGCAGCTAATTATGAATAGATAGCATGTTGCTAAGTCCACTTAATATGTGCTCGAACTCATTGCGTTCATCACGAAGCTTCTGTTTTCTGACTTGGTACCCACACTTTGGCGTCGCACCCCCTGGACGACCTCGCCAGTCCAAGTCACAGCCACAATAGAGTGTTCCTAATGATCCATTACGATTCTGGTCATGATAAACATGCTCACGAAGCTCAGCTTTTGCTTGTTCAAATGATTCTGGAGCTGCCAGTGTCTAGATACAGATGAGCAATCCAGCGAATAGCGATAATATGATTTTATTCATTAATCTTTTCATCTTCATTTTATTGTTCATACAATCACTGTCACTAAACGACTGACACGCGGGTTACGAACTTTGACGATATCGTCTGCCGGCGAATTATCTCGAATTAACGCCCAGGTTTCTGTGGTCCGGTTTGGCTTTCCATTCCGAAGAGTCTGCTGGGGCTTTATTTTCTTCCAGTTGGATGAGGTGAGTAATTTAGAAAACCGACGCCAGGCACGGTCAATCGAGCTGATGACCATTCGCTCACAAAAGCGTTCGACATCAAGTCGCGTGAGGTGAATATCACCAATATGCGTTTTGATTTATAGGTCCAAGCAATCATTTGGAGTGATGTCGTCAACTTTCCCACTAAATTCTTCAACCTACTCAGTCCGACGGGCCACCTTGATAGCAGCTTCAGCAAAACGTTTTTGAAGAAATCGGCCATTGAGATACGTATCAGTATTGGTAGTCTGTAACTTCTGAGTTTTACGAATAGCACCAGAAGAGACATTCAGCTGCAGCTCTTTACCGGTTCGACTCATTCCTACATTCGTTTTGTGCAACAAGATATATTTGATGGCCAGTAATTCCGCCAGCTTATAAGGTTCTGACTGAGAGGATGGTATCGACACATCTATTGCCCGGACAGTCGTGATTCTTTCCCCATGCTGCACACGGAAAAATACGCGATATTGATTCTGGGATATAGGCTCACGATGAACTGCTGTTTCTAAGATGGTAAGTGACATTGTGTATTCTCCTGGTTGAATGATTTGTGTCAAAACTACAAAACCATCAAACCACGGAACTAGAACCACGCAAGCAGTCTGAGAGCCCATTTCTAGGAGGGCTTGCGCGGATTACTTTCTATGTCATTCTTGTACTAAAACAGGAGAGATGTATGTTTGAATTTATCAACCACATGACGATTCCACCATTGGATGCCATGGGTTATTACTTATTTGCTGGCGTGCTTCTATTTCACAATATGAAGAGAATCAGATGGTACGCAATGAGCCTTTTATGGGTTAGTTTTGGCACCTTTGACCGGGGATTCTTAATTGAGACAACTATGCTTGGATTTGCATTCATGCTGACGGAAGGCTTTTTTGATACTTATTTCCAACATGAGAAGGCGAAAGCGCAATCCAGGGCGATGAAAAGCAAAAAGTGAAACTGTCGGGTGTTACTCAAAGTAAGAACTACATCACAGTCATGTCATTCACTAATGACAGCTACTGCAGAGAATGCGTATTATGGAATCACTGGTAAATGCCGGCAATGTTCAATAAGGATACGAGCATTACAGTTTGCTGTAATGCGAAATACTCTCTCACTGAGATGGTATTCCAAAGCATCTGACCATGTGTTTCGGAATGCCAGATTTCCTGATAACACATCATTGTTATCTTGAAGGGTATTCGGTCTCATCAAAACCGAACACAGATGCTTAACCTTAGAACGTTAAGCGATTTAACCCCAGGGGTGATATTCACCCATCTGGGGTTGAGATCATCCCTAATATTATGGAGTTTTCATTATGGGATGTATTAAAATAGATATTTTTCCCCGAGTTAGATTTTGAATCGGAAATGTTTAGTAAAAGTTTGCTTGGCTATATCTAACGGTGAACTTAAACAAAATATCGAGATTGATGTTAAAGACATTATCACCTATGAATGGGCACCGATAATGAAAGTTGACACTGAAACAAAGAAAAACGTCGCGGACATGGCACCAAATGGGATTCGATTATTGCTTTTAACAGGTGAAACGCTGGTGGCTTTTGACCATTGTTATGAAACCTTCGGTAAATCGGTTGAAATGGCAAGGCGTCCACATGCGAACGTTGTTACTGCACAGCATTTATCGTTAGAAGAAGCAGGTCATCTTTCCTATACGCCGGAATGTATCAGAAGTATTCGTTAGAAATTGTGAATTTAACCTGATGCAGAATGTTGATTTATGAACTTTCTGTTTATTGAGTAGATTGATTAACCGGCTTTAAAAAAGCACGGTATTTAATTTTCTTAATGATGCTTTCTGCTAAAGCTTCATCTTTGGTCAGCACAATCGCCCGGATGAGATCATCAGAAAGTAATTGTTTATTAGTTGAATGCACTAATTGAAGTCTGTTGGGTTTATTCATGTAAATGAGTATATCACTGGGCAACAATCACGAAAGGGGCTAAAAACGGCTTTTCCTGCTTTTTTGCCTACATTAGCAAGACATCATTGGCTTTCCAAACCCAAACGGGGATCGACTTCCCGCTTGGGGTGTCGCTCCCTCTTAAACTAAGAGGCATTTTGACATGGAAACCTATCAAGTTATCGCTTTAAGCACATCGCATATTGAAGAGGATGATACCAGTGCATTATGCATTGCAGCCTTTCAAACCAATATCGTGATGGAGCGTGAATCCAGCTTCTTTATTAAGCTGTATATGAACGATTTGGCAGGAAACCTCTCAGGAGATTACAGTCCTTCACTTTGCAAAGTAATTGAGTTCGCATTTAACAATAACTTTGAGATGATTGAGCTGGATTCAGATGCCGAGGCCATCCCAGAGTTGGACCAGCACGACTGGTAAAGCATTACCTCTGTCAACAGGGGTATTCCAAAGCGTATTCACATAGTACATTTCGGAATAGATATCCAGTAGATAGCCAAAAACTATCTATTCGATAAGTCAGCCGGACTTATTTAAAACCGGCCTCAATGTCCAAGCAGCGCGCTGTTTGGAATCCAAAACCTATATGGGAGTAACTCCCTTATGGGCGGCTGCTCCCTTTAAAAAGGAGAGTAACATGCAAAATACACCAGAGTTTGGAGCACCAAGAGCGTCAGATAATATGACAACCATGGAGCTACGAAATGCCAGAACGCCGTTCACACTTGAAGTAACACTGGATAAACTTCGGTATTACCTTAAAGCAACACTACATCATGACGCTGTAGAGTTACTTGAAAAGGCAGTTGATAAGGCCAAGGTAGACAAAGATTATTTTAATCGACTTGAAAGTGCACTGCTTCGAGGTTCAACCGTTGAAGGCCGAGAGTTATTCTCAGACTTTGGCGATTACTGGGCAAGAACGAGTTCGGTAATTCCATATTACCTACATCATGATGCCGTAAACAGCATTGATACCGCTTTATTTCAAATCCGAATTGGTGATATGAAAGAAGCAATTGATGACTTTAATTTTCTACATAATTGTTCTCTGGATTAATAGTTTTGACATGTAAGCTGAGTTACCCGGATATAACGGGATAAGAGAGGTTGATGATACATCAGCCTTTGAATACTCTCTCAAAGAGAGGGTATTCCCAAGCACTCAATAGAGTGTTTCGGAATACTCTATTCTCGGTAGCGTTATCGTTATCCTAGTGCTTGGATATAAATAAAACTTGGCACCTATGATACGACGACTTTGACGATATTTATCCTCTCGATACTATTGGCAAACTATACAACTAGCCCCAGTGCCTTTTACCTATTCCAGTAGGCTATCAAACACATAGTTGAATCATTATTCGGGTAGAGTGTGAACTGCATCAATGTATATCGTTGACAGCGATCTTACCCATCGATAAAGTTATCTTAATTGTTTTTTATACCTGTCTTTTATTAGCCAGGTATGAAGTGCTCGTCCAACAAACCAAGTGGACGCTCAACTATTCATTTGTACGCAGATGATTTCACTGAATTGATTATCTGTAAGCAGATAATTCACCCATAGGGGAATACTTTTTCCCTTTTGGGCATAGTGTTCTCCTTTTTTTTATCTGAGGAGTAACACCATGACTAAAATCAATGTTCTTGAAGTAAGCTTTGAGGATTCGTCTGAGCAACAGCTGGAAGATACCATGCATGATCTGATTTCATTATCAGATACCATGACTACACCTGCTGGCAAAAAGACAATTGAAGCTGCAATTGAGGCAATTGCTGAAGAACAACGCCGTCGCGTTTCTAAACCAGTTCTTGTCGCTATTTAGGCTTCTGCTGATTATCTGCAGCAAGAGTTAACGCCCCTTTGGGCGTTAACGATTCTGCAATCTGAAAGGCAGTTTCTCTGTCTTTATCCACCAACAACGCTTTTAAGATTTCATTGGCTTTTTGTACTTCTAAAGCCTCGCGTCCGCCGTGGATGACATTCAGAGTTTTCTTTTTTTCTGCCATTTAGTTTTCCATTTTCAGGGGGAGCTTATGCAAACAATTCTCAATTTAACAAAACAAATGACCTGGTGCGAATTTTCTGGGTCAATCTTTGGACTGCTTGGCGCTTTTTTGGTTGCCATGCAGGTTCCTGGATCAGAGTTTGGATTTGTATTCTTTTTAATCTCAAATCTTTTCTTTATCCAGTTTTCGTTAAGTAATCGTTATTACGCACTGCTGCTGATGCAAGTGGGTTTTACGGCTACCAGCTTGATGGGGATTTATAACGGGTTTTTCGTTTAATCCTTCAATGTCTCAACAGTCAACTGTTGAGAATTATTTAACCCGGAGGGTAACAATCCCTTACGGGGGTTTGACCTTTCGATTAGTAAATGGAGATCATCATGACTCAATCTAAATTTATTACTGAGAGAGGCCAAACCGTAACCATTGAAGAGAAATTGGCCAGTATCCCTTATGGCTGGTCTGGTCATATAGATGTGTCCGGTGTGGAGGAGCGAGAAGGGCACATATATGCTTCTGAATCTCCTTCATTCTATGGTACCTACTGGGTTCTCGAAGATGGCACTGAAATGTGGCTTGAGAATTTTCTCGATGCAACTGTGGCCAATAGTTTTGCTGAACAAGTGAAGCAGGCAGCACTCATCAAAATCCAACAAAGACATTAAGTAAGTGAAGCTCAATAACTAAGCCCTCTGTTCTATAGAGGGCTTTTTTTGACTTTTAATGCAGCACAGAATTATAAGAAGTGCATGAACTCCTCAAATGACTGGGGCAAGATTAGCGTATGTCTACTTCGAGTAATACCTAAATAAAGTCTTGATGCTAATGACGAACGAGCGGCCTTGTTCTCTTTGTTTTGAATAGACATAGATCTTTTCACATCATACAACTGTTGGATAATTGCAGGTGCCAACATGACGCTATCAAATTCATGATTTCGTGCATTTTGAAATAATCCAATCACATATTGAGCTGACTGAGACTGTAACGATTTCGTCGTCTCCCAATGTTCGGTTTTATAGCCTTTTTCAAATAACTTGTTGAGGTGAACCACTGAACGATGTCTTGAATTCTGACTCATAACAGAATACCAATCCGGGTAGTTACTTAACCCTATCACCCGCACAGGCTTTTTCTCGCGATAGAGTCGAATACACGCACGTGCAAACTGATCTAACTGTGATTCACTGCCAAGTACCCTATATGGTAGATTGAGGGCCGAAATCCTTTCCACCCACTCGAATAACTCCCATAAATCATCCACCCATATAGCTGTAGGCTTTGCAGGAACATCAGGACGATCATAATATTGAATTTCACTTGAACGGTCACGGTTGGCAATGAATTCATCCTTTACTGGCAAGGAATGTAGTTCGAGAGAAAAGTTAACAATATCGCCAAGCTTTCCTGGTGTCCTGATAGATGTAGTCATTTGCCTCTCAATTGCGGGAGATGTTCGTTTTGCACTATACGAATTGACTGCTTGAAAATGGTCACCAAGCCCGACATAGCCTTGGCTGCTTCGCTCGATAATCTCTAACATTGCTTCACTTAAATCATGACTCTCATCAACTATCAGTTGTGAAAAATATGTAGGTATTTTGAATCTATGCAGTGAGGCATATTTGATAACATGATAATCCCGAATAGGCAGTTTCACTGGAAAGTTAGGGGGAGGGTTAGTTACAAACTCCCAGAGCAAAGCAGAGTGAGAAATTAAATAGGACTTATCTTCCGAACCAAGGCCAACAACCCACTTTGGTATAAAATCTTCTGTAATTTCAGTATTCCGGGACCAGCAAAACCTAGCTACCATTTGAAATATAATACTGCTAACTCGATTGGGATTATAAGTTGAGACCGATCTTAGATTAAATTCTGCTGCGATAGCATTAATGGGATTTGCCTCATTATCCAATGATGTCCGAATCAACTGAACATTATTTTGAGAAAAATCTTTGGACATTAAGAGTGACGCAAATTGGCCAAAGGTCATTATCTTAACCGAAGGATGAACTACGGCTCTAAGCGCTTGAAGCTGAACTGTAGAATTGGTTAATACTAAAATCCTCTTAGCATTATATTTATTTCTACTGACCAGAATTTCTGAGATAGCCGAGAGCATATGTGTTTTTCCGGTCCCAGCATATCCATGAACATCAATATGCTCATCAGAAAGGCTGCGCTCAATCTGTCTGAATATTCTATGTTGATTACTGAACATTTCCCGTTGCTGTCCAGTTGGTAATGCAATAATTACCTTTTCTTGTATATCCGGATGTTTGTAGTTGGCCTTAAATTCATAATCCCAACTTCCATCAGCTTTGAGATATTTTGCATTTCTCACATCTATCTCTGGAAGTAGATATATATCGTTGGCCTTAGCAAAATCACGGCCTTTCCGAATTGCTGCTGTTGAAAAACGATCCTTTATCTCATCAACGAACTTATTCTTAGGCTGGCTTTCCTGTTGGTGGCCCAAATTGATAATTTCGTGAAGTATCTTTTCAAGGCTGAGATTATTAAGTTTATTCAGTGAGGGTAATTGATTGATAAGATACAAAGAAGCCAACTCTTGAACAGTTAGGCTCTGAAATGTATTGCTTTTGGTTACTGATAAATCAAGCTCATCGCCATCATAAGTAATCGACTCAGTTAAAACCAACTCTAAGGTTTCATTGCTTATAGGTAAAAATAACCTATTTATCATGAATACTCATTTGTCATATAAACTGGGTATCTTGATAAGGAAAATACATTTCTACGAATCATCTTCGTTAAATTGATCAACAAGATATTGATAACGATTTGCTATCAACTCCTGGTCTGTAAATCTGAGTCTAATCTCGTCATAAAGACCTTTCTTCTCCAAACGTGAAATTTCTCGCTGTATAAATTCGTCAGCCAGGGCAACCTTAATAGAATTTGCATTACCTGACGTTTCTAATAGATGTTGGTGAGAAAATGGCTCAGTGTAAATTCTATTAAGGATCTGTTTACTAATACTGTTCACAGCATGCTTAAAATCAAACTTCAATCCAACTTTTCGCTGCATAGAAATTATGTCAGAAATTATCCATGACATTAACTCTTCTAAATTGGTAATCGTTACGTTTTTTGAACAATTTTTTAGTGTCGTTTGAAGATACCTTCGTTGAAGGCGATTAGGTATGCGTGTCTTTGCATCAATGACTTCATTAAGACTAAGGACTTCAGCATATCGGTTTCTCTGCTTGGAAAAATTCGTTATTTTGAAAACAACCTCATCCTTACCGCGAGGCTTCTCATATGTCACTGCAATATCATATTTCTTATGCTTGTTTATCTGTTCAACTGCCGGTTTGAGAACCTGGCTATTAAAGTATTTCCATTGTGGGTATGTATTGCTTTCAAAGAAGCCCATTTGACGTCGTAATGACTCGAATGAAATGGTAAATTTTGGCTTGAAAGCATAAGACTTAAAGATAGCATAGAGCCGCTGTGCATTCCCTGTAGTTAGTGCCTCTAATAGTTTTAAATCTAGCTGAGCATAGCTCTGTATTGGAACCATTTCTTCGTAGATTTCACTTTGTACTTTAACGATAATGTGGTCTTTATCATCAGTTGGATTGTAGGTGATTCGAGGAAACATTGAGATAAAATCAAACCCCATTTGCCCCTGCTTATTTGGGCCAATATAGTTCCTCACTCGCATATCCATAAGACCTTCAGCTGCATCTCTGAGCTGTTTACTTCGATTGCTAGGATCAAATAGCTTGCTGTCAATCTTGTTCACTGGAACACGTATGATGATACTTTCCATTGAAAACGACTCTACATATTGATCATCTCTATCGAGGTAAAACTGTTTTACAGTTTCATATATTTCAATAAATAGAAGCCACTGTATTTTTGTAAACGAGTTTGAATATTCCGCCAATGAGAAAGAACGGTTAATTACTCGAAACTCACGCTCTTCTTCTACTGTTAATCCATTGATAACTAACTCACCCTCAAGGGCGTCTGCCTTTTCTGAATTAGTGGATTGCTCCCCAGAATACTCCTGATCAAGTTGATCTCCGAGCAAGTCATTATCCTCTTTATTACTCATTACAAACTCAATCCCGTAAAAGCTACGACCTTATATATATATTAGTGGAGCGTACATTAAAAACGTAAGAACTACGACCTTTCTGTATTATGTCATTGATTGATATATCAATATACTCTTATAGAATACCCTTTCAAAATTACCGCCGTGAAACATAGCATTGAACAAAATAAAGATAGAAATCAATCAATATTCACCGTAAATGCTACGACCTAGAGGTAGCTAGGTCGTAAATAATAGGTAGATTCCACTTCCAGAATTAAAGACATAAGAGAATCTCAAGCAACGTAAAAGTGACGACCTAACAGCTCGCAAACAAATTAGAAAACCAGTCAACTCTTAACTCGTTAAACCTACGACCTTAAATATAAATACAATCTCTGTTTAAGGGATCTAAAGTAGTTTGTAAATCCTACGACCTAAAGCATCCCTCCAGCTCACTGTTTAAAGGGGCTTACAAATACTCGTAAAACTTACGACCTTCACGTAATACTCGTAAATCCTACGACCTAAAGCATTCCCACAACTTACTGTTTATAGGGGCTTACAGATACTCGTAAAACTTATGACCTTCACGTAATACTCGTAATTCCTACGACCTAAAGTACCTCCACAATTCACTGTTTGCAGGGGCTTACAGATACTCGTAAAAGTTACGACCTTCACGCAGTACTCGTAAAACCTACAACCTAAAGTACCTCCACAATTCACTGTTTATAGGGGATCAGAAATACTCGTAAAAGTTACGACCTTCACGCAGTACTCGTAAAATCTACGACCTAAAGCATCCCCTCAGCTCACTGTTTGCAGGGGAATACAGATACTCGTAAAAGTTACGACCTAAAGCACCTCCACAATTCACTGTTTATAGGGGATTATAGTTACTCGTAAAACCTACGACCTAAAGTACCTCCACAATTCACTGTTTATAGGGGATCACAGATACTCGTAAAAGTTACGACCTAATCTTACAAGGCCCTGTTATATGTGAGTTAACAGCTGATCGTTAAAACACGACCTTCAGTATTAAACCACAAAAAAAGCTACGACCTAAGCATTTTGAGAACCTATAAACATTTTGAAAAACCCACACGTAATAGTTACGACCTTCACAGATCAGTAGCCCCTTTCTACGGAAGATCTATTCATATAATTGGCAGACATCGTGGAACTCTACAGAAGCATTTAGAGGAATTGAAGCGATAACCGGATATTGGCTAAAGCCGGTTATAGTGAAATGATTTATTTATTTCTTACGGAATATATGAGACTGTTATCTTCAGTACATGTATGTCATAGATATTTAACAGTTTTTAGTCGGGTGTAAAAAGATATCCACAAGCGAGGAGGGTGCACTCGTAAAACCTACGACTCACACAAATAAACAACTCGTAAATCCTACGACCTTATTCAACTTATACACGTAAAAGGTACGACCTATGTGGATATGCTACGTAAAAGCTACGACCTTATGCTCAGTAAGTTATTGATGTAAATGAAAATATGGGCTCAGTAAATATCCTTAATAGATCTTGTTGTATTGTTATCTTAAAAGAATATTATGAATGTCCTTGTTTTCCATAACTCACATTCAACATCAATAACTTTAGATAAAAAAAGCTAAACCTTATCAACCCCTGGTTATCCATGGATGTACTCTATCTACATCACCTATATCGTTCAAGATTAAGGGAAACGATAAAATACTATTCTCATGGTAAATCTGGCCACTTTGTACCGCGATGCATAATTTCCAAGATAGACTTCTCTGGATCATCTGAATTAAAAAAACCCCAATAATTCTTAGTATGTGGAGTTTTTAGCCGATTATGAATATTACCGACATCGAGACATTGTATGAATGCGTGGATTCTACCGTCAGGTCCCATTGCCTTGATAAGTAAACACCGGTCGTCCTCGCTATCGAAAATCATATTTTCATGATCATTGATCAAATACATATTTTCCACCTTGATTAAGTCGCTTTATTATCTAAGCACTGCTGAATTATACCCAGTGATTCCGTAAGTCTTGCATCTTTTGCTGTAAAGCGTAATATCCGCCAGCCATTCAAAGTGAGCAAGTTTTGACGTTCACGATCCCGTTGGAATTTATCCTTATGTGAATGAGCCGTGTGGCCATCCAGTTCGATTGCGAGTTTATGAGTAGGAAAGGCGATATCTATCTGAAATTTCCTACCAGGTATCGCACCCTCTAATTCCCAGACACATTCTGGCCAGTACACCTGGCAGCACTCAAAAAGTACTCTTTGAGGCGATTTTGTCTTTGATCGCTTTTTACCAATGCCGGCAGGTAGCTTCTTAGTTTGTTTTGTACCGCTTTTATTTAGCAGCCCTAAACGTAAAGCATCTTTCTCGGTTAGTCTGATAGTCATCTATTGTCACTGTTCAATAAATACTTTCAGAGTCTCATCGATCACTATTCACGCAAGGTTGATTATGAGAGAGACTTTAACCTGTTCAGACCTTCATCAATTAACTTAATCAAAGCTGAGAATGGCCTAGATTGATAACCAGTCGGAGCCTTATCGTAAACTTGCTCTGTCCAGTCAGTATTATTTAGTCTCATAACCATTCTTCTCACGGTAGCGTGATTACTCTCAAGAATAGTAGCCAATTGCCCTATGTAATGTGGTTTCGATTGCAAAAGGCCCAAGATAATGAGTTGATGAAGAATCAACCCCATATTTCTTGCCTTTATCAGCGATTTGACATTGCTTTTCAAGTTCAAGTTTTAAAGTCTCCCACCTTGATTATCGTGTATTACTGAACGCCCTGTTTGAGCATGGCGGCATGGCATTTCAGGTTGGTTAAAACACCTTCTACACCAATCTCAGGTCGATTCTTCATTAGTTGTGCGAGAAATAAGGCGCGAATTTCATAAACATCACTGGCTGAGATAGGCACGGCGATTTGATGATGGTCTTTGGCAGACATATTTACAAAGTAGTTTTTATTCTGATTTTCAATCAGTAGACGTTTGGTATTGTCTGCTCCGTAGTTGGAAAGTTCTACTTTCGGCAACAAACCAAACATCACCGCGGCAACACTGGGTAAATCACTTCGAGTGATCTGAATGCGTAACTTTTGATTCCAATTGTACTGTCGAGTGGCCACTGACATGGCACCATCAACGGCAATCGTTGCGTCCCCGCCACGGGTTTCATCATAGGCAAAATAGAGTGCTGATTGTTTGCCATAGACGTGATGACCGACAAAATTGCGTTTTTCAGAGTCCGGTTGTTGTCCACCAGCAGGTTGTTGGTGTTCTGCTTCTGGTGCATTGGGATGTGCTACTGTTCTGGCCGGTGCTGACTGATTAACAGTGGATTGCTGGACGGGTTTTGATTGAGCTACTGACCGTTGCTGTCTTGGTGGTGGTGAATCCATATTGTTATGAGCAGGAGGTGCATCGAGCATCGGTTGTCCCTTGGGTGATTGTTCGACAAAAACCATTTCAGGCTGATCTTTGTAATGAGCCAGAATACTAATCACATCATCACGTGCCTGAGTGTTCTTTTGGCAAAACTCTAATGCTTTAGCAAACATAGCTACCTTACTGACAGCAGCCAAGCCTTTATGAGACAGGCGAAGTTTAATACCAGCAGTGGCCAGCGTTTGGTTAGTAAAAGCAAGAGTGAGCGTCGTCATAAAACCTCCGTTAAAATGTATTTATGACTGTCATATTATAACACAATCACGGTAACGCAATCCCATAGCCAAACCCAAGACCAGCGCCATGAAAGCTCACTTTTTGCTAGCTGCGAAAATCTTTCTATTTTGTTTTTCTTTCTTGTCCTTTTTACTGCTTAATTCAATCTATTTACCGCTACGCGGGGTTCATCACCACAGATCAAATATGCCTTTTAATCGGCTTAACAGTTTTTAAAGAATCGTAATACGATCACATCGGCAGAACATAAGAAAAGGAGTGATGTTTCAGGTGAGGTGTTAACGCTTGTTTAATTTTGGTTGTGTTATATTATGCCTATTAATATTCAATATTCAGGGCAGTTTATGAGTATGGCGCCAGAGCTAAAGAAGCTCGTTGAACGTTTTGAAGACGTGTATTTGCCATTACGAGACCAACAGCATGCGGTGGCAGAGTTTGTTCGTGGGGATTCTGAATATCCGTACTGGGCACATCTGAAAGCTGACCGGGAAACGGTAGCTGCTCACATCGAATTGTTGGAATACCAAGAGGACGATATGGATGCTGGCGGCACAACGTCGATGCCTGCGGTCTTGGGTGTACCGTATGGCATGCTGGCGGAAGTACGTGCGATTAACGATATGCGGGACAATCTCGCATCGTTTTTGCGTGAGACCGACAAGGGGGTAACTCCCGAGGGTCAGCGATTGAGCAAGTATCTACTGGAGAAAGTTGGACTACGCCGGTTTAATCGTAAAGTGGCGGGGCGAACCTTTCGTGTACTTGATGGACGACCAGAATCTATCAGTTTTACCTGGTCACAATCAACTACTACGCATAAATTGTCACGTGATGAGGCTGTTGCGGTCGCTGTGCGTAAGATTGTGAAGACGCGAGATAAAAAGCAGCTCAAATTGCTGCAATCTGAGCAATCTTTGCTAATGGAACTGCCAGAAGGTGAAATTCTGGCCAGAGTTTACGAGCCTTCCCCTCAGCCAAAAATGAATATCATCATTGATGGAAAAAGAATGCCGGTTACAACGGCCCATTTACCCCTGTTTTATCCTGCAAAACCTGGTGAACGTTTGCCGGTGATCATACCGCTGCCCAAAAAATGGGAGCAAAGACTGCGTGTACGGCGCAGTGATGCTACATTGGATGATGTACCGCTTTGCCCAATACTTAATATCCATCGTTATTTACCTGAAGAAAAACTAAAGAAGAAGAAATGAATTTTGCACAAAAAACACTATTACCGTCGGCTGTTATAGACAGTGCTGTAACTGTGGCAGCAATTTTTAAGTCTGTGACAGGTATGGACACATTAGAGGTTGCAATGTTTAAAGACATTAGCCATACAACTATACTGAACTTTGCAAATCAGGTACTGAACCAGAAAATTGTGATGCTTTGATTAAGTTTGGTATTGATCCATTAGTATTCCTGTAAAACAAAGGCTATGAAGATGCTATAAACACAAAAGAAAACTCTAAAAAACCTGTAAGAAATAAAGAGTTTCAAAATTTACTTACAAATACGCTACAGATTATGGAATCACTTTGTCAGATAGTTATACTCTCGTTGGCCAGAGCCATAACGCTACTAACAGGGAGGTTAAACATGCTCGAACAAAACATCGTTAAACTAGCAAAAAGCACGCCTAGAGGCACTTAAGATCCTTGCAGAAGACTACATCGAGTTTATGGACGTATACGTGCTTTACAGCGAAATTAAAGGGCTGGTAGAACTGCGATTCATGAACCCCAACCACCTTTCCGATGACGCAATAAATGAAATGATTTTTGTCGACAACCTGGCATCGTTAATTATGAGATCTGTTAATCTGGAAGCCATTAAAGTCAGAACTGAACAAGGTGCCCGATTAGATGAATACATGGCCATGAATGAACGAGAGCTTGCAGACTTGATATTCAAGCACGGGGGCAAATTTAACAAGCCGGATGCAATTTCCATGGCCATGCATCGTGGAATTCTGGATGACGTTAAAAACGAGCTTGCCTGCTATAAAGTATAGAACAGGCTGAGACTCCAAGATCCAAACATTAATTAATAGTAAATGTATGTAATAGGTATATTTACCACTTACATGTAGTACTACATAGTGATACCATAACATGAAGAAAAAGCATTTAATAACGTTGAACCAAATATTTTCCAGACCGGTTAGTGGGAATATTAAATGGTCCGATATAGAAAAGCTCTTTGTTGAGCTAGGTGCTGAAATTAGTGAACGTGAAGGATCACGTGTTGAGGTGTTTCTCTTCGGACAGGTGCGTGTTTTCCACCGGCCACACCCAAGGCCAGACACTGATAAGGGTGCTGTTTCGAGTATTCGAGAATGGTTAAAAAGCCAGGGGGTCAAACCATGAGCAAATATAATGTAATGAACGTCGGTGGCTATAAGGCCGTGGTCAAATACGATCCGGAAATTGAAATGTTTCGTGGAGAGTTTGTTGGCCTTAATGGCGGTGCTGACTTCTATGCCGACGACACGGGTGGATTGAAGCTCGAAGCTATGAAATCACTCCAAATCTTTCTTGATTCTTGCAGAAAACGTGGTATCAAGCCCACAAAACAGTTTTCGGGTCGATTTAACGTTCGTATTTCTCCATCGTTGCATGAGCGTCTGGCCATCACCGCAGAATCAAAAGGGATTAGTATAAACAGGCTAGTTGAAGACGTTTTAGATGAAAGGGTAAGAGCCTAAATGCGAGGAAGTAGCGCTAACGAGATCAGGGCCGTTAACGACAATGGATGAGCGCGGGTCGATCTTATAATCGATGGTGACTAGCGGACGTTCCTCGTGCCCAAGAATATCCTTAAGCTCATCTTGGGCTGCCTCTTCAGAAGCTGATTGATTTCGCCAACTGTAGTAGTACGCTCAACTTCAAATACGCAGTCAGTCAAAGAAGCATTTGCCATTGGCACATGTAAAGCATGACCATTGATACGTCCTTTCAAATCCGGAAAAAATTTCTGTGATAGCTGTGGCCGACCCCGTTGTCGTCGGGATCAAACTTAAGCTGCTGGCGCGAGCTCGGCGCAGATCTTTGTGTGGCTGATCAAGAATACTTTGACTGTTGATTAAGCACTGAATAGTTGTGATAGAGCTGTGATGAATACCGATCTTTTCATGGATTACTTTCACTATCGGCGCCAAACTGTTAGCAGAGCAAGACGCAACAGTAACGATCTGCAGTAAAGGTAATGGCTCAGCTTGTTGGTTGATTAGAAGATTATAATAGCTTCCATTCGCACAACGGATTGAAAATGATATCCTCGCTAGACTAGTCGGCTCTCACATGGAAAATTAGTACTCTTCGCTTTAGTAAGGGTAACTTCAGAGGCTATTTTCTTTACCACAAGTACGAGCAATTGATAATATCTAATGTAAACGTATTGTGGCTAACATTGGATTCTATTCAACGATACTCTAAAAATACAGTTGATAAGTTCAAACTTCAATACGTTGATTCAATGTCAAGTAGTTTTAACTAAATCAGCTCATTAATTAATGGTTAAGGGAGAACATATATGACAGATGTCAATCTTGATCTCAGCTCAGCTGATAAGCGTCGAACGCTTTGGGTTGTTCTCATTCTCAATGTTGCTATTGCAGTGGGATTTTTAGTGACAGGATATGTTGGTAATTCTAACGCTTTAATTGCCAATGGTCTGGACAACACTTCCGATGCTATTGTTTATGGATTAAGTCTACTTGCATTGAGCCGCTCACGCGCATGGAAACGCGGGGCAGCACGTTTTTCCGGTTTCCTGTTGCTAGTTTTTTCTGCCGGGGTCGTGCTGGATGCCATTCGTCGTTACTTTGAAGGGTCTGAACCAACCGGGGCAATGATGATGTCAATGGCTGCCGTTGCAGCGGTCGTGAATCTCTTATCACTTTATTTGCTTAAAAAAATGCAAAGTAAGGATGTGAATCTTCGTGCAGCTACTACCTTCAGCATTAATGATTTCGTCGCAAATGGCGGGGTAATTCTGGCGGGCATTGTCGTTATATGGACAGATTCCAATTTACCCGATTTACTTGTCGGGGTCGCAGTAGCAGGAATTGCACTGTATGGCGCTATCAATATATTACGCGATGCCCATATGGACATTCATGAGGAACAAGGAACCAAGCATCGTGGGAAAAATAATTAAAAGATCTGTATTGGCTGTTTATGTATGAAATTAATTTGATGCGCTATTTTATTCGTATGCTTGTGTTAAATGTTTTTTAACACAATAGTTATATCCAAATTTAAGGATATGGTAAGAGATGTATTATAAAATGTTTTAAGGCAGCATCATAAATTAGTCAGTAAAAAGATTTATAAATGATTGTTCTGGTAATCGACTTTATCCCTGCAATTTTCTTCTCTATGCCCGATTTTTATAAGATGTTAGAGAGCTAGATTAAATGATTTTAAAGCTTCCGCTACGGTATTTTTAATTTTAGGGTAAGCGGATTAAATTGTTTATCTTAACTTTGCATGGGAGGAGTGAGGCAATCCTACATCTCATCGGATTATTTGTTTGGTGTTCCAACTTACTGGTGATGCAAGCTTCCTTCGCTAATTCCAGCAAGAACCCCACACGCCTCAACTTCACGGTCATTGTTACAACTCGCTCTCAGTGAAACGAGTTGTTTTTCAAGCGCTTGGAGAGCAGTTATCTGCAACCGCATATGAGAGATGTGATCATCAAGCAAGGCGTTGATCGCGTTACACGGCTGATGAGGATCGTCCTGAAAGCTTTGTAGTTCGTGAATCTCTGCCAGTGACAGGCCTAGGATTCTGCAGTGACGGATGAAAGCCAGCCGCTCACCATGCTTCTCGGTATAGATACGGTAACCGTTTTCCTGTCGATCCGGCGGTGGCAACAAGCCCTGCTTTTCATAGAAGCGGATCGTCTGTGTTTCGACCCCTACCAACTGCGCCAACTGACCAATACGCATTAACCTCCTCCCTAAAAGACTTTAATTACTCTATTGACCTTGTAGTGACTTTATGGTTTTTAATGTTACCACAACATTGGTCAAGTGAGTCGAATCATGAGCAAATCCTATGGTGGCGCCCGTGGCGATGATATAACGTACGCAGCGGATACCGATATGCAGTCCTCCTCCGAAGCATCGGAGATAAGCGTAAGTGTTTATATCGTACCGAAGATGGACTGTCCATCAGAAGAGCGAATGATTCGCCTAGCC
>TARA_R100000501_G_scaffold4704_1_pt1 | contig 52132 bp, 48 predicted proteins | sample TARA_R100000501 | Tara Oceans TARA_R100000501 (sample SAMEA2620120) | marine metagenome | biome: marine biome (ENVO:00000447); feature: mesopelagic zone (ENVO:00000213) & marine oxygen minimum zone (ENVO:01000065); material: "saline water (ENVO:00002010), including plankton... | reverse complement strand
TAAGTCATTTCCAACGCCGTAGGGCGGAAAAATAGCCCCAGCCCTTTGGGTTGTGACTGAAAAAACGCCACTCTTCGTTGCTCGTCACTTATTTATAACAACTAAAAAGCGCTCCTCGTGCCTTGATTGACGCTTTTTCAGCTCACAACAGAGGCGGAGATGAAAGATCAACAAGCCCTAACGGGTCAGGCTGGCAAATAAAGTGGGCAGTTTTTCAGGCAACCGATCCACATGGTCAACAATGGTGTAGTTATTTTCACCAAAAATTCGTTTAACGTAACTATCAGCATTAGCATCCAGCGTCAGACAATAAGTCATCACACCACGGCTCCATAATTCATCCACCGCTTTGCGGGTGTCATGTCGTAAATGCTGAGGATCGCGCTCATCTATATCCGAAGGTTCACCATCGGTGACTAGCAATAATAGCTTGCGACGTTCCGGCTGTTTTAATAACTGTTGAGCGGCATGGCGCATTGCCGCACCCATCCTGGTTGATAAACCACCTTTCATTCCAGCCAATCGAGCTTTTGATTCATCATCAAAGGGCTGATTGAAATCTTTAAAGCGGAAGTATTGCACATCATGTCGGCCATCCGAAGCAAAGCCATGTAAAGCAAATGGATCACCGATGCCATTGATGGCCGTAGCAACTAAGGTGGCTGCTTCGCGGGTTAAATCCAGAACCGTCTTATGACTGCCTTCGATAACATCATTGGTTGATTCCGATAAATCCAGTAACACTGTCACGGCTAAATCCCGATTTTTTATCACATTGCGCATGGTGATACGTGTGTTGGGTTGCTCGCCCATACGGATGGCAATCATCGCATCAACTGCAGCATTGATATCAATCTCATCACCATCTTCCATATTGCGAAGCCGTTGTACTCCGGCCGGAGACAATAAGTCGATGATCTGCCGGATACGATGTACCACCGGTTTGTATTCTTTCAGAATATTATCGATGTCATCTGGATCGCCTTTTTTGGGACGATACTCATATACCGTGCTCCAGTCGGGACGATACAGCTGCACCTGATAATCCCATTCCTGATAATGATAGGGTTCTGAGACGGGATCTTTACCCCACATCTCATTAAAGCTGACCGTTGCCTCACCGGCATCTTCATACGGCATGAACTTGGTGGAACACACCCAGATTTCCTGAGCATCATCGCCAGCCAACTCACAATCCACTTCATTGGCCATTTCAACGGCACTGACATATTTACGTATCTGTCGCTGGCTCGCTGGAATATATTCCGCTCCGTGCCTCAGGAAATCGAATTCTTCAAACTCCCAGACAAAACGATTATCGTCGCGATAAGGTAAACGAATAGATTCTAATATTCGTAAACTGGGTACCTCGCGCTGTTCGGCAAACAGATGAAATAATTCCATCCCCATATCCCAGCTGAACTGGTTATTTTCTGCTTGCTCAGCAATATTTTGATGGAATCTTTCCGCCAAGGCATTTAATGGGTCATCGTTGTTTTTAATCGATGCATCATGCAGGCTGCGGGCAAATTGTTCGAGTTTTAGCAGCCCCTTATGCTCAACATCCTGACTTTGTTCGATATTTAACAAGCTGCCCCAGAGTTTCTGCAAACCGGGGAAATCCTGTATCGCCAAATACTCAACCCGTGCGTCTTCCAGCAGTCCGATAAAAAACATTTGCGCCGGACTGAGTTGTTCGGCCGAAATCGGTGCTCGGGTATATTGAATGTGTGCTGCCAGATGGGCGGCCTGGGCTCGATAGAGCTCCAGACCAGTGATACCTGCAATATCATCCACGGCATCTGGCAAATGCATAACAAAAAGTTCGATATAAGGTTTGAAACCTTCATAATCCGCCGCTGTAGGACGCAGAAAGAAATCCCTGCCCCATAATGCCCGCAGATAGAAATTCAGTTTGCGTTGGGTATCAATAAACAGCGTGCCGCGGCGTTCCTTCTGCAGCATCTTCTTGCTGTCAGCGGTTTCCAGAGCAAAATATTTGACCAGGTTATTCAAGTCGCGCCGGTAGGCTTCGGCTCCAAAATTAGCCCAGCGGCGTAAACCGGACAAGGTGAGTTTGGATAATAATTCATCAATAATGCCGAGCATTGGCCTTAAGCCACGGGAAGCTTTGGCAGACAGTTGATGAATCAGGCTCAAATACCCGCGTAATAACTCCGGGTCGCCCAACCGTCTGGCAGCAGTTGGTAGACTATGAATCATCAGCGCAATAACCTCACCCGAGGTCATTGACGATAATTTCATTGCCGCATTGATGCAATCGCGTATTACGTCCTCGCCACATTCCTTGACCACTTGCGGAATATCTTCCAGAAAGGCAACCACCAGTCCTTTACCCCGTCCCAGCTCTGCCAGGCCTTTGGCACCTTCCATATATTCCTGCAAACCAGCTGGCGACATGATTCTGGCTGCATCCTGGAAAGTACTGTCCAGCGTATGCACCAGTTCCGGCGCTATCTTTTCAAGCTGTTCGCGGTAATCGTCTAGATTGACGCTCATGATGTGATATCCAGACCGGAGAGACCGGGTCGGCCTTTATCAACTAACAAAGAAGGTATGAACAGCGGCTTCCAGCGTTTCACGCATATCCGGATCATCGGTCAATGGCGTGACTAATGTCATCTGGCAGGCAGCCAAAGGTTCAACCCCTTCTGCAATCATTTGCCCTGCATAGACCAACAATCGTGTGGATATACCTTCATCCAGGCCATGGCCTTTCAGGTTGCGTGCCCGATGGGCAATCTGTACCAGTTTTTTGGCTATCTCGGCATCGACACCGGTTTCCCTGGTGACAATTTCGGCTTCCAACTCGGCATCAGGATAATCAAAATTCATTGCCCCGAAACGTTGTTTGGTGGATTGCTTGAGATCTTTCATCAAACTTTGATAACCGGGGTTATAGGAAATCACCAGTTGAAAATCTTTATGGGCTTCGACCAGTTCACCTTTTTTATCCAGCGGCAGGCTACGACGGTGATCGGTTAACGGATGGATAACAACGGTTGTATCCTGACGTGCTTCCACCACTTCATCCAGATAACAGATTGCACCAATACGTGCTGCAGTGGTCAAGGGTCCATCCTGCCATTTGGTGCCATCTTTATCGAGCAGAAAACGCCCCACCAGGTCTGAGGCGGTCATATCTTCATTACAGGCAACTGTGATCAGCGGGCGACCTAGCTTCCAGGCCATATATTCGACAAAACGCGACTTACCGCAGCCTGTCGGACCTTTCAGCATTACCGGCATGCGTCGCGCGTAAGCGGCTTGATACAGTTCCACTTCGTTACTGACCGGACGGTAAAAAGGTTCTGTTTTGACTTTATACTGTTCAGCAATTTTCTCGCTCATCGCAGTAACCTCAGGGTATTCAAGGGGAAGACTTTTTGTACAAGTTTGCTTGAATAAGTCCCTGACGCTGCGGTCAGGGACTTATTCGATTTGATGTTATACCGACTGACCGCGGAACACGACCATTTCTGCGCCTTTGGATTGAGCATAGTTATCATAACCCACCAAGCGGACATGGTTTTTCGGATGTGCTTTGTGGCAGGCTTCGGCTTCAGCCAGAATGCGATCCACATCGGTTTCACCGAATAAAGGCAGCTTCCACATATACCAGTAGTGACCAAACGCATTTTCTGGTTCAGTGTGCTCTACTGCAGGGTTCCAGCCCTTGCTGACGATGTATTCAACCTGTTTACGGATACGTGCAGCATCCATTTCAGGTAAATACGAGAAGGTTTCAAACTTGCGGCTTGAAGTATCGGCCAGGCTTGAAGCGTAATCTTGCATTTCACTCATTGTCATTTCCTCAAATAATGGCGAATTCGATATCAGTTAACGATGGTCAACAGCACCGACCAACATCACTTACTTGTGTGCAACGTCTAATTTGTCGACAGTGTCGAATTCGAATTTGATTTCTTTCCAGGTTTCCATCGCCACTTTCAACTCTGGACTGTGTTCAGCAGCGGCAGTAAGGATTTCTTTACCTTCTTTTTCCAACTCTCTGCCGTGGTTACGTGCTTCTACGCATGCTTCCAAAGCCACGCGGTTGGCAGCTGCACCCGCCGCATTACCCCATGGATGACCCAAAGTACCACCACCAAACTGCAATACCGAATCATCACCAAAGATGCTGACCAGTGCAGGCATATGCCATACGTGAATACCGCCGGAAGCGACCGGCATGACCCCAGGCATGGATGCCCAATCCTGATCAAACATGATGCCGCGACTGCGATCTTCTTTGATATAAGAATCACGCATGATATCGATCCAGCCCAGTGTTGCAGCACGGTCGCCTTCCAATTTACCGACCACAGTGCCTGAATGCAGATGATCACCACCTGACAAACGCAGCATTTTGGTTAAAACGCGGAAGTGAATACCATGGTTCGGATTACGATCCAGTACCGCATGCATTGCCCGGTGAATGTGCAGCAACATGCCGTTATCACGACACCAGTTGGCCAGACCGGTATTAGCGGTGAAACCGCCCGTCAGATAGTCATGCATGATGATTGGTGCACCCAGTTCTTTGGCATACTCGGCACGTTTGTACATTTCTTCAGGGGTTGGCGCTGTGACGTTCAGATAGTGACCTTTACGTTCGCCCGTTTCGATTTCAGCTTTGTCGATGGCTTCCATAACGAAATCAAAACGTTGTCTCCAGCGCATAAATGGCTGTGAGTTAACATTTTCATCATCTTTGGTGAAATCCAGACCGCCACGCAAACATTCATATACAGCACGACCGTAGTTTTTTGCAGACAGACCCAGTTTTGGCTTGATGGTGCAGCCCAGTAATGGGCGACCATATTTGTTCATGATGTCACGTTCAACCTGGATACCATGAGGAGGTCCACCACAAGTCATTACGTACGCAACAGGAATCCGCACGTCTTCCAGACGCAAAGAACGTACGGCTTTAAAACCGAAAACGTTACCCACCAGAGAAGTCAGCACGTTAACGACTGAACCTTCTTCAAATAAATCGATCGGATAAGCGATAAAGGCATAGAACGCTTCATCGTTGCCGGGAACATCTTCAATAGCGTAAGCACGGCCTTTGTAATAATCCAGGTCCGTCAGCAAATCGGTCCAGACTGTGGTCCAGGTACCAGTTGATGATTCCGCCGCTACCGCAGCAGCCGCTTCTTCACGTGGCACACCCTCTTGAGGAATAACCTTGAAACAGGCCAGAAAATCGGTGTCTTTTGGAGTGTAATCGGGCATCCAGTATGTTTCGCGATACTCTTTTACACCCGCTTGATAAGTTTTTGCCATGGTGCTCTCTCCAGGTATATGCGCAAGCAGATTAATCAAACTGTTACTTTGGGTTAGTCAGAGCCTGTATATCTCATAGTTATCTTGAGATGGACAAATTTTGTCTCCAGCCATGGTGGCTGTGAAAGCGAATTTTATCCAAATGTAACCCAGCGACTATTTCATGTCTGGGGTAAAAATAGTTGACTTGACCTATTAAAACAAGTTAATAGTTTTTATCCTTGTCATAAATTAAAGTTATATATGTTACATGCCTCATTACAACAGTTACGCCTATTCGAAGCGGTTGCACGCCTGAAGAGCATTACCCGTGCGGCAGAAGAAAAACATTTAACCCAACCTGCCGTGTCGATCCAAATGAAAAAACTGGAAGAATCTGTCGGTATGCCTTTATTTGAAAGCGTTGGGCGGCAGTTACATCTTACTGTCGCAGGTAATGAACTCTATGATGCCTGCCGAGATGTTTTACAACGTCTTGCCGATCTGGACGCCGCATTAGCTGATTTACATGGTGAGGTTGCTGGTCCGATAAACCTTGTTGTGGTCAGTTCTGCCAAATATTTTCTACCCTATCTTTTGGGCAATTTTATTGCGCGCTATCCCAAAGTTGAACCGAGGCTACAGGTAACTAATCGAGCCAGACTACTCGAACGTCTCGATGCCAATGAAGATCATCTTTATGTCATGGGTCAGGTACCAGAAGACCTGCCAGTGGTTGAGTACCCGTTTTTAGAAAATGTTCTGGTGATCGTCGCCCGGCCTGACCATCCATTGGCCAAACAAAAAAATATTTCATTAAAAACTATCTCTGAACAACGACTGGTTGGCCGCGAACCAGGTTCGGGCACACGCAAAGCGGTGGAAGAATTATTTGCCAAAAGCGGTTTAAAAGTCTCACCGTATATGGAATTAGGTGGAGCGGATGAAATCAAGCACGGCGTGATGGCGGGTTTGGGACTGGCAGTATTATCACTACATAGCCTGCGGTTAGAGCTGGCAGCAAAAAAACTGGTGGTCTTGGATGTAGAGAACTTTCCATTAAGACGGCGCTGGTATGCTGTGCATCGGCAAGGCAAAAGACTATCACTTGCCGCACAAACATTTCTCGAGTATCTGCAACAGGAAGGTGAACAGGAAATCGAGCATTTACTAACAGATAACCTGTCTCTTCTTACTGACAACCCAGACGTTTAGCCTGGGCAATCAAGTCCGCCACCGAAGCTTGCTGTTGATTCCGGCATCGGCTGAGAAAGCTCCTCTGAGTGCCAAGAGAATAAGTGTTCTCGATAAATCGACAGTTATTCATTGATGCAGATTTATCCCACCCCGCGAGGTATTGAACGGGTTGCGAAAAATTGCCTTTCTGAAAGAGCACCACCTCAGCCGGACGCTGTTGGATTCTACTCAGGTGTACCTGGAATTTATCATCGCAGTCCAGCCGCTGCAGAGAATGTTGTTGATATAAATGCTGCATCGTTTTGATTTGAGCTTGCTGCTCCAGCTGTTGCAGCTTTGGCTCAATCAAAAGCAGATATCCTGCAAATATCACCACCAACACGATTGAAGCAGCAAATGCTCTGCGAGTCCAATCCAGCTTCTCGACTAGCGTGAAGATAACGCCGGCAAGGCATAATAAAATGCCCGCATAGAAAAAAAGCGGAACCAACCAATTTGCATAATGCGAAGGACTACCGATTAGACCAGCCAAATAGCCATAAAAAAATATCCCTCCAAGTAATAAACCAGCAAGAAGACTTACAGCAAACCTGGCAAGCAATAACATCATGCAAAATGACTAAAAAACCGAAAATCAAAAGATTTCCGGTGTTTTTTGGAAAGCTTATTTTTCTTTGAGCAGATCACGAATTTCCGTTAACAGAATTTCTTCTTTAGTTGGCGCTGGTGGAGCTTCAGGAGCAGCCTCTTCTTTTGCTTTCAGTGAGTTCATTGCTTTAATCACCAAAAAAATCACAAAGGCAATAATCACAAAATCAACAATGGTTTGAATAAACTGTCCATAAGCGATAACCACTGCCGGCGTTTCACCAACCGCTTCTTTAAGCACTATTGCCAGATCCTTGAAATCCACTCCCCCCAGTAACAAGCCCAGTGGGGGCATAATCACATCAGCTACAAATGAGGAAACAATTTTGCCAAAAGCGACACCAATGATAATACCGACGGCCATATCTATCACATTGCCACGCATCGCAAATTTCTTAAATTCTTGTACCATGCTCATATCTGCTCTCCTTTTTGACTTTAATAAATTTCCCGATAAAACAGTTTTTTACGGCTTTTATATCAGCAGTTTAGAATATATGACATAAATAATTATTTGTCGGTAAAAATTAGCGGACAATAGAAGGAATGCGATTTTTCCACTGACACTTACTTCGTCACTCGATAAAGTTATAAGGCTTAATATATGGCTATTGGTTTTTTTCAAAAACGTATTGAAGAGATTATCGACAATGTTGCGAACTCTGACGATACAACCTCATTAACGGCCGAACAACTGGCGCAATTGTCCTCAGAATTGGCATTATATTTTTCGACCATTTTGCTCACGCTTGCTGGAGCTTTGCTGATCGCAATCTTTGTTTTATGGATTTTGAAACGACGTGCAAATCCCGCTACAACCGCCAATAAAGAACTTGAACGTCAACGCTTATTGCAGGACCTTGAAACCCAATTTCTGACTATCAGCAATCAACCCTCGGTATGGTTAAACAACAGATCAAATTTTGACGCCAAACTGGTCTATGAATTCTCACTGGCATTGACGCCGGAAGTACGCTGGCATGTCCCACAAACAGTTGAAACATCATGGCATATGGGAGATCGGCTGATCACGATTACAGATCAGCAAGATTTGCTGACCGCCAGTTTGCTTGATGAAATATTGCTCTGGTTCCGTCGCCTGGACCGGGCCGTTGCCGGAGAAATCATCAAAGTTGAAGATATTTATAGCTTATGGCGCCAGATATTGCCATTTGCCATTGATAACCGCTTCAGCTTTATGGCCGCTTACTTTGCAGAAGATAACCGCGGTAGCATTGATGATATTGAAGCAGTACGACAAGTCCTGATTGGGGTGATTCGTTATTGTCAGCAACAAAAACATTCACAACCACTGAGTTACATTAATGGCAGACTGGATCCGCTATTCTTCGATCAGCTGCCTAAAGGAATGAAAACGGGTATTGAAGCGGCAAGACACAACACAGTTCGCAAGGATCCGGTAGTGATGGATGAGGTTTCTGTCCCGGTGCAACAAAATAGAACTGAGCGAAAAGAACCTGTCGTTACTTCGCCGGAAAATGTTGCTGAAACATCCAAAAAAACCACTCGTAAAGAGCCTATCGTCAGCTTTGATGATGTGGATGTCGAAACCAAAAAACCGGGGTAATATTCAAGATCTGAAATCAGTCAGAAATAAACAGTTGATGTGTCAAGCCATAACACATTAGTTTTGTTGGGAGATGCTGAGTAATGAAACATTATTCATTAGTCTTTTTGCTCTGCCTTAGCACGACACATGTCTGTTTTGCTCAACAAACTGACAATATGCATATTATTATTGATGGTCGCCAGCCATTGAAAAGCGAAGATCAGAGCACTTGGTTAACCCATCCGGCAATTTTGCAGGCGGCCAATCTGGCGAGGTCATACTGGCTAAAACAGAACACCGTTTATCAGGAAGATTTTCGGATTATGGCAAGCAGCCAAGGAAACTTTACCCGGTCCGAGAGTCGACAGTCAGCAGTATTGTATTTGCTCAGTCGATGGCCACGTTGTTGCAGCAATATGGGACTCGCCATTATCGAAGATAATCAGCTTGTTCGTAATATTGTGTTTGCCGGTGGCACGCATCATTTATTTTCTGTCGCTGATATTAATCATGACCAACTGGATGAACTGGCATTGGTTAGTAGCTTTGGAATGGGTGGTAGCAATGAAACAACTCTACGTATTATTTCGTTGCCTGCGAGGGAAACTGTTTTATTAGGCACTATGCCACTTGCTTATGACAATTGTGCAACATTGCGTGAAGACAGCCTGCTCAGCACATTTCGGATCAGTATTAATAACGATGCTGTAGATAAAATTGAACTTGAAGAATTTCAGGCAGACTGTGAGCACCCAGAAGATGTGATGGTCACTTCGGTTAAAAGCATCATGATCGAAACAAAGCAACTTAACGACGAATATATTGATTTGCCGATTAACTAAGGACTGACATTCGCATTTTTACAGACATTGGCTAACACTGCCATAGCCAGATCAATCTGATAAGTCGGTTGTCGATGCTCGCGCAGAAAGAATTGCTGTACTCGATAGGCTTGTTGCTCTTTTTCAATGCGCTGTTCACAACGCATTTCATCGATTACCAGTTCGCCATTAATATCCTGAAGATAATGTACCATTTCATGCACTATAAAACCCCGGGCACTTTGGTCCTGCTGCAACTCCATTCGCTCATCATAGAAAATTGTCCGAGTCTCGGTATCGTAATAGGCAACGGCGGTACAGAATTGATCATCACATAATGTCTGCAGCAGCTGCTGATGACTAACGGCCTCAACTGTTGGCAACTTAATCGGCTGCTCAAAGCTGGTTAAAGTTACTGCCCATATCATCAAATCATTGATTAGCTCTTGCATATCTCTGCTCCGGTGCTTTTGTACTAGAGTCTGTTTATCTCTCAGCTCATAACAGAGGCGAAGATGAGAGCTGAACAAGCCCTAAAGCAATTCAAACAATTTCTGCATTGCCTGTTGATGCGTTAAATTCTGCTGTCTTAAATTACTGTAATTGGCACATAACTCGCCATACACATACCGGCCGTTCACGGTTTGAAATTGATCAGCAAAATCCTCCAGAATCTGATCTTCATTTGCCTCAATCCCCATTTCCTGTAATTGCCGTGTGGTCTGTACAGTACGATTGGCGATCACCCGGGGTTGCTCATGTACATATGGCTTAATAGAAAAGAGAAGTTTCTGGTAATAGTTGTTATCACGTGTGTTATCAGCATCTGGTTTAGCTTGATAAAGTGAGAGCAACCATTGTTCCGGCGGGGTGGGATCGGCAACTGATAGCATTTCTACTGGTTTGGCCTCTGGCATTCCTTGCTGTAGATTTTGCGGGACCGGTTTGACAATGGCATAGGATGGTTGCTGTTCTTCAACCTGAGACGTTTGCTGAGCATCATCATTACACCCGGTGACGCCAATAATGGCGACTGAAATAATTAAAAAGAACCCCACACGTTGCACCGCCAGGACCATTAATGTTAGTTTCATTTGGTTGCTCCCTGAATAGTTTGCTCGAACCTGCCGGGTTTATCAGTCTGACACTTTATGAAGGCATGGCCGTTTACTGAAAGTCACCGTAGCGTTCTTCAGCAGCAGCTTCACTGATAAAACTGGCAGCTACTAACTCCCAGCGTTGTTCAGCATCAAACACTCGACTGCATCCTAAGGCCTGTGAAACGTTGGGTTTAAGCGGAAACATTGATCGTCCCGCCTGTCTTACATCATAAAAATAACGATCCAGTTGTAAATCAATGATATGTGTCTGGTGGGTATTTTTTACAAATACTCTGGCCCCACCTTTCTCATCACAATCCTCATCCCACTCTTCATAAAACTCAATATAGTGAGTTGCTTCATTTGCTTCTGCCATTAAAACTGAGCTGTGTGCAATGCAAAATAGCCCCCCGATAAAAACAAGCAAACTGGCAGTAGAAAGTTTAGTGAGCATAAAAATTTAACTCCTGAAACAAATATGGGTTCATAGCTAAGTCCAGACCCAGTGTTAAGAATCAAAGTTTCTCCACAACCCAAGGTCAGGACATCATCCCTAGATGATTCAGGAATAAAGAATATTTATTACTCAGCAGCATTAAACCGACTGACCTGAAGCGGGAAACTTGATTGATCGAAAACAACTCGATAGTTTATTTAAGCAGGTAAGTACAATTTTTCAGGCCTGATAACGTAATCCCCGCTAAACCTTTATTTTGATTGAATCCGTTAATCTTCCTGAGTCATCGCATTAACTGGATTCTGATCAATTTTGTGTTACCAGGGCTTGTTGATCTTTCATCATTTTTTTGGAGAACATAATGTTTGACTGGAATTTATTGAGTGATGGGAAGGCATGGATATTTCAACCAGCCGTATTGAATTTCTTCCTGGTGCTCGGAATTGCAGTTGTAAGCTACATGTTACTTCGCATGGTGATGCGTTTTTTTATTACCCGCAGCGTCGATCTGCTCTCACGATCCAAAGGACGTTGGGGACGATATGGCGCTGAGGTCTTCAGGCATACAAGTCGATTATTAATAGCCGCCATGGCCGTCCAAATTGGTCTGGCACTAGTTGATCTTGGTCCTGAATGGGATAATCGGGTCAGTCATATATGGTTTCTGGTGCTGGCCTTGCAACTGGGACTGTGGATTGATGCTGCCATCGTCATGTGGAAAACAGAAACCATCGAAACGCGGGTAGACCGTGAAAACCAATTAACCGTCACCATTGTTTCCTTACTGGTTCGTACCAGCATCTGGGCTGTCGTATTGCTATCTGTATTGGCAAATCTGGGCGTCAACATTACCGCTCTGGTTGCCAGCCTGGGTATTGGTGGCATTGCCATCGCTCTGGCACTTCAGACATTGCTGGGAGATTTGTTTGCCTCTGCATCCATCGGTTTTGACAAACCTTTTAGAACCGGAGACTTTATTGTTTTTAATGATGTTGCCGGTACCATTGAATATATTGGGCTGAAAACCACGCGTATTCGAAGCCTGAGTGGCGAACAGATCATTTGCGGTAATACCAACCTGTTGCAGCAAATCATTCACAATTACAAACGAATGAATGAACGTCGAGTGGTTTTCTTTCTGGCAATTTCATTTCGCACGCCAGTCGCCAAAGCCAGACAGATACCCGGCTTAATAAAGGAAATCATCGAATCCATCGACAAAACCCGATTTGATCGCGCGCATTTATTCAAATTTGATGATTATTCGATGAGATTTGAGGTGGTCTATTACGTGCTAAGCTCAGACTACAATATTTATATGGATATCCAGCAAAACGTTAATTTTACGTTGCTGGAGGAGCTGGACAAAAGAGAAATCAGATTTGCTATGCCTGTGCGTTCCATTGAGTTTCTTGATGATATACCGATTCCTGACAAACCTCATGCTTCGAGCAGTCACCTCAGCGACAAGACTATTCACAAAGCAGAATAAGTTTGTTTAGGGCTTGTTATTGATTTGGAATGGTGAAAATGCCGTCAGGGTACTGGTTGCACATAAACTCAACAAAGGCACGAACCTTCGGGCTTTGTAAACGACGTGACGTATGCAGAATCCAAAGCTCGGTTTCCCCGTCGGCCATTCCCCATGACACAAGTTCACCTTTTTCAAGCTGACTGCCAATAATGGAGTGCGGGAGCATTGCCGCTCCTGCCCCTGCAGCAATGGCATCGCGGACCATTAACAGCGAAGAAAGACGAAGAACAGGTTGCGGTTCAAAGATGTGCTGACCATCGTTGACAGTCCAAAAGTCTCCGTCACGATAGGTTTGCATAACCACTGCCGGAACCTTAATCGGCTTACCGCGTTGGCCCTTCGGCATTTGAAATGAAGGTGCGGCAGCAAGCACTCTTTTGTCTCTAGCAAAGCATCTGCCAACCAACAAACTGTCATTATCTGGATTAATACGGATGGCAACATCGAAATGTTCTTCAACGAGATTGACCAGACGATCTTCCGACACCACTTCAATCTGTACATCAGGATAATTTTCCAGGAACTGAGCAGTAAGCCGTCCCAAAGCGAGCTGAGAAAACAGGAGCGGTGCTGCGATACGCAGGCGACCACGCGGTGAATCAAGGCCATCCTTTGCCGACGCTACTGCATCGGTGATCTCATGCATTGGTCCCTGCGTTCTGGCCAGTAGCAGTTGTCCTGCTTCAGTCAATTCCATGCTACGCGAACCTCGCTCGATGAGCCGAATACCCAAAGCTTCTTCGAGATCGGCTATACGACGCGATAGGGTTGCCTTAGACCTGCCACTGGCACGGCTGGCTTTTCCAAAACCACCATGAGCTGCTACCAGTTGGAAGTCGTTAAGTGCATTCAAATCCATCACGTCTCACTTTTGATACAAACTGTCTTTATTTTAGTGCCTTTGTTTTAAATATGGAATCACTTATTGTTTGGTTGTACGCAATTCAAACCCAACCAAGGAGACATTATCATGACCATTCTCGTTATAGGTGCAACCGGCACTGTCGGAAGCCAAGTTATCGAACAACTCACAAAGCGCGGTGCCGATGTTAGGGCACTTGTTCGTGATACCACTAAAGCCAACTTCCCTGCTGGTGTCGACATTGTCCAAGGCGATCTGCTCGACGTTGATTCGCTGAGAAGTGCCTTCGCCGGCGTCTCGACATTATTTCTGCTCAACGCAGTGGTAGCCGACGAATATACCCAAGCTCTGATAGCGCTCAATATTGCTCAGGAGGTCGGCATTGAGCGGATTGTTTACCTTTCTGTCATTCACGCCGACCGTTATCTGAACGTGCCGCACTTCGCCGGAAAATATGGTGTTGAGCGTATGATCGAGCAGATGGGCCTTAACGCCACCATTCTGCGTCCTGCCTATTACATCAGTAACGACATCACGATTAAGGATGTAGTGACGGGATACGGTATTTATCCAATGCCCATTGGCGACAAGGGGCTGGCCATGGTGGATACGCAAGATATTGCCGAGGTCGCTGCCCTCGAACTTATCCGTCGTGAGGAGTCTTCAGTACCGCAGCCGCTTAATCGAATCAATCTCGTCGGCCCTGACACGCTGACCGGACAGGATGTCGCCGAAATCTGGACGCAGGTACTGGGTACTCCGATCACCTATCCGGGCGATGACACTGCAGGATTCGAGCAGAATCTCCGGCAGTTCATGCCGAATTGGATGGCTTATGATATGCGTCTAATGAGCGAACGTTTCCTCACCGAGGGCATGATCCCCGATGTTGGCGATGTAGAACGTCTGACTTCGCTACTTGGACGTCCGTTGCGGAGCTATCGTGACTTCGCTGACAAACTTGTTTCGGCATAGATCTTTCAGGAAACTCTCGTCGATCAGGTAGTGTGTGAGTAATTTTTAACGACACAAAATAGAAAGCCCAGTCATCTAATGATGACTGGGCTTTTGTCCGAACGGAGGATGGGGATCTACCAGGCCGCAATTAAGCTGATAACACCCAATGACTATTGCTATAACTACATAAAATGAAAGATCGGTGCCAGAGCTACACCAAGTTTAATTTTGGGGAAAATTAGAGAAGAAAGTGGTGGCTACACCTAGATTCGAACTAGGGACCCCATCATTATGAGTGATGTGCTCTAACCAACTGAGCTATGTAGCCACGAAGCCGAGCATTTTACGTTGCTGGGCAATAAATATCAACATTAAGAGACTGTTAATCTCTTACAACCTGAAAGGCTGGGGAGATGGTTATAACCAATCGCTGAACTGAATACCAAACCCTATGCTGTTGGTGCGGTGGTCATAATCAATTAGACTTTCACCATAGCCATTAAACCACTGCACATAACCTCTAAAGTTTTTATACAGCGGAAAGCTCCAGCCCAGTTGCGTTGCGCCTTTATTATCGCTACGCAGATTATTACGGATCATTAGATCAAAACTGTGATCACCGTATTTATAAACCGAAGTGAAATCAAAATTCCCCATATATTTTTCAATATCCGGGTTATCGTCCGAGCTATCTCTTTCAGGAACCCGATACCATGGGCGAACAGCAAAATAAAAGTCGCCTTTTTCTACGACGAACTCCGCAAATATGCGATTCCAGCTACGGGATAATTCACCACTCTGGCCATTTGATTGGTGATTAAAGCCGACATTAATCAGTGAGTTTTTAAACCCGAATAACTCGGTATCGTTTGCAAATGAAAGCCAGGCCTCTGGTTCGTGGTTGGAATCACGAAACACTTGTGAGTTATCGTTATTAAACATTTGCCAGAAAGATCGGTTGGTATAAGCAATAAAGGCATCCGCCCGATTATTAAACAAACCTCTGACCACGGGAAGTTTTAAGCTGATTTGAAATTTACTTTCCCACGGTTGAAAATCATAGTCATTGCCAGGATCAGAAGCTTCAAAAGGAGCTTCATTGTAAGAAGCTACATTGTTACTGAAAATGAAGTAATTGGGTCGATGCGGCAAGAATGCAAATGGATTATTTGACTGACTTTTTTCTAAAACCAAACGACGTGTTAAGGCAGAACCATCCGCCGTTTTAATACTGGTGGCATCATCGCCATCAAGGGAGATAGTCTGCTCCTCAGCACGCTTCACCGCAGGCAAAGTGACCGGATCAAAAGATTCCTGTTTTTGTGAGCTGATGTCAGCGCTGCATATTGCGCGAATATCCCCGACCGTAACCGTATCATCGGAAGTAGCCATCTTGGACAAAATGCACGCATTCATAGCCGGATCGGCCTGTGCCACGCCCATCAGTATCGGTGTTAATAACACGCCAACAAACCATCTTTTCATGATTATTCCTTTACTTCAGAGCGCCTTCCGAGATCCACTGATCAAAGGCAAATTTTCAATTAGACGTTAAATCTAAAATGCATTACGTCGCCATCTTTAATGACATATTCTTTGCCTTCCAGACGCCATTTTCCGGCATCTTTAGCACCCTGTTCACCATTAAACTTCACAAAATCATCATAGGCGATAACTTCTGCGCGAATAAAGCCTTTTTGGAAATCAGTATGAATAACACCGGCACCTTCAGGTGCGGTCGCGCCGACTTCAACAGTCCAGGCACGTACTTCTTTAACACCAGCGGTAAAGTAGGTATGTAATCCAAGCAATTGATAACCGCTACGAATGACTCGATTCAGACCCGGTTCTTCCTGACCAAGTTCCTCAAGAAATTCTGCTTTATCCTCATCTGCCAGATCGGCAATCTCAGATTCAATAGCGGCACATATTGCTACAACAATAGCATTTTCTTTATCAGCCAAGGCCATTACTGCATCCAAAGCAGGATTGTTTTCAAAACCATCTTCAGCAACATTGGCAATATACATTGTTGGTTTGATGGTTAATAAATGCAAACCCGTTAATAATGCCAACTGTTCATCATCAAGATTCATTGCCCGAACAGGTGCCCCCTGGTCCAGGTGTTCGCGGATCTGTGTCAATAAATCCAGGCGTGCTTTGGCGACTTTATCACCGCCTTTGGCGTCCTTGGTAGTTTTGGTGATCGCTTTTTCTACTGATTCCAGATCAGCCAGAGCCAGTTCGGTATTGATCACTTCAATATCATCAACCGGCGAGACTTTACCGGCCACATGCACCACATTTTCATCTTCAAAACAGCGAACAACATGGGCGATAGCATCAGTTTCACGGATATTGGCCAGGAATTTATTACCTAAGCCTTCACCCTTGGAAGCCCCGGCAACCAGACCGGCAATATCAACAAATTCCATGGTAGTGGGCAAAACCCGTTGCGGATTAACGATTGCAGCCAGTTTATCCATACGCGGATCCGGCACCGGTACGATGCCAACATTAGGTTCAATCGTGCAGAACGGATAGTTTTGTGCTTCGATGCCCGCCTGCGTCAACGCATTAAATAACGTGGACTTGCCTACGTTAGGTAAACCGACAATACCGCATTTAAATCCCATGAGAAATCCTTAGGGGTTATTTATAACAATGACAAAATTCTTACCTCGCACCTTACACAGGTGTTTTCTAAAGTTCACAACAAGAAAGTTAAAAAACGATTCTTACTGTGAGTGCAGCCAGTTCATGGCTTTTTCGAGGTTTCCTGAAAGTACATCAGGTAAAACACGCAGGCTGTTATCGATACCTGCCATCATATTTTCCCGATCTGTTGCAGAGGGTTTACTCAGCACATAATCGGCAACTTGCTTACTATTGCCCGGATGATCAATACCAATCCGGCAACGTAAAAAATCTTTGCTGCCCAGTTGACTGATGATGTCACGCAGACCATTGTGCCCACCATGACCGCCACCGCGTTTCAGGCGCACCGTACCGGCGGGTAAATCCAATTCATCGTGGATAACGAGAATATTTTCTGCAGGGATTTTATAAAAATTGGCCAGCGCCGCAACAGATTGACCGCTGCGATTCATAAAGGTAAGTGGTTTGATCAACCAGACTTTGTGTTCAGGATTTGTGTATTGAATCAGTTGACCATGAAATCGGGATTCTGTTTTAAAACTCAGCCCAAAATCACTAGCCAACTGATCCAACCACCAGAACCCGACGTTGTGTCGGGTCTGTTCATACTGAGAACCGGGATTGCCCAGACCGGCGATAATCCAGTTTGTCATAACGGTTCCCGTCGACTGAATTAATCTTCAGTCGCTTCTTCCTCATCATCAGCTTCTGTATCTTCTTCAAGATCCACTTTAGCAACACGTGGCTCATGAATACTGACAACGGCTTGATCGTAAGAAGAACGTTCACCTTCTTCCAACTGCTCATCCTGAGTATGCGTCAAGGCAGTCAGAGTGACACCTTTAGGCAGCTTCAATTCGCTCAGGTGAATTGCTTCATCCATAGCCAGTTTTGCAACATCTATTTCGATGTATTCTGGCAGATCTTTAGGCAAACAAGAGATTTCAACCTCTGTCATCAGATGCGAAACCAAACCACCGGCTTTAACACCAACCGCTTTTTCCTCATTGATAAAGTGCAATGGAATAGTCATTGTCATTGCATGTTTGGCATCAACGCGCAGGAAGTCTGCATGGATGATTTTGTTGTCGTTCGCAGGATGACGTTGCAGATCTTTCAATACGACCTGATTTTTCTTGCCATCAATAACCAATGTCAGAATGTGAGCGTAAAACGCTTCTTCTGCCAAATGGCGAATGAATTGGTTATGGTTTACTGAAATTGAAACAGGTTCTTTTTCAGCACCGTAGACTACTGCTGGTACTTTGCCCGCATGACGTAGGCGGCGGCTCGCACCTTTCCCCTGGTCAGTACGCGCTTCAGCTTGTACTTCAAATAAATTTTCCATCTTCTTCTCCAAGACTAAAAAACGGACACGAGGCCCGTTCATATGCCGTTTTCCGGCTTTTCGCCTCCCCCGCGACCAGGTTCAGCACATACAACCAAAATAAATTTTTTGGTTAATCCATATATAAAGAGCTAACTGACTCTTCATTACTAATTCGGTACATCGCTTCCGCGAGCATTTCAGCAATGCTCAAGACGCGAATTTTGTCACATGCGGCCGCATCAGGCTGCAATGGGATGGTATCTGTCACCACTAATTCGTTCAGCAACGAATTATTGATATTTTTAATGGCTGCTCCCGATAAAACCGGGTGAGTACAGTAAGCAACCACATTGGTGGCACCATGTTCTTTCAAAGCGGCTGCTGCGGCACACAACGTACCAGCAGTATCGACCATATCATCGACCATCACACAGGTACGGCCATCAATATCACCGATGATATTCATTACTTTGGCCACATTGGCACGAGGGCGGCGCTTATCAATAATCGCCAGTTCAACATCCAAATGTTTGGCTAATGCACGGGCACGAACCACACCCCCAACATCCGGCGAGACCACAACCAAGTCCTGGTATTTGTGTTTCCAGATGTCACCCAGTAACACGGGTGAGGCGTAGACATTATCAACAGGGCAATCAAAAAAGCCCTGGATCTGATCGGCATGTAAATCAACGGTTAAAACACGGTCTGCGCCAACACCTGTCAACATATTGGCAACTACCTTAGCGGTAATGGCAACACGAGCTGAACGAGGACGGCGATCCTGACGGGAATAACCAAAATAAGGGACAACCAGGGTAATGCGTTTGGCTGATGCACGACGGATAGCGTCGGTCATCACCATTAATTCCATCAGGTTATCGTTGGTAGGCATACAGGTTGGTTGGACGATAAACACGTCCTTGCCTCGGACATTGTCGAGAATTTCAACCATGATCTCGCCATCACTGAATTTCTCAACTGTGGCTTTACCCAAGCTGATATTCAGAAAATTGGCGATATTTTCTGACAGTTTACGATTAGCGTTTCCAGTGAAGACCATCATATTGTCGTCTGCAGAACGCTGTTGTAACTGGAGGAGTCGGTTTTGAGTCACTATAGAGATGCCGAGTTCATTCAATAAACAAAAAGAGTGGCTGGGGTACCAGGATTCGAACCTGGGAATGACGGGATCAAAACCCGTTGCCTTACCGCTTGGCGATACCCCAACTGTTTTTACTCAACTCTATCAAATTGCAGTTACATTAAGACTTCAATCGAAGTCTTGAGCACAAAAACTCAACGGTGATTTGTTGCAGCCTTTGGCAGTAAAAGCATGCCAATGTTCCGGCACATGTTCTAAAACATTTTCAGCCGCAGTGGCTGAGTCAAAGCGGGCAAATACACAAGACCCTGTTCCGGTCATACGTGGATTGGTGGCATATTGTGCCAACCATGCCAGTGCTTGTGCAACTGGTGGATGCATTTTTTTCACCACCGATTCGCAAATGTTACTGCCTTCCCCCGCAAGGAAGCCCGCTATTGTGATGGGTTCACAATCGCGTGTCAATTCAGTTGCGGAAAATATTTCAGCGGTGGAGACGGCGCATTGGGGAAAGATAACTAAATACCAAGGTTCTGGTGGATCAATTTTAGTAAAAATTTCTCCTACACCCTCGGCCCACGCCGCGTGACCTCGCACAAAAACCGGCACATCTGCGCCTAATTGCAACCCCAGACCCGCTAATTGATCTTCTGATAAATCACATTGCCAAAGCTTATTCAGCGCAACGAGGGTGGTGGCGGCATCGGAACTGCCTCCTCCCAGACCACCTCCCATCGGCAGATTTTTTTCCAGTTGGATAACAGCACCTGAATGACAATTGCAGGTTGATTGTAAAAGCCGGGCGGCTTTTACAATCAGATTATCCTGATCTGCAACGTCTGGCAGATCGCCTTGTAAGGTGATTTGCGAATCTTCGGTGACGGTAAATTTTAATCTGTCGCCATAGTCAAGAAACTGAAATGCCGTCTGTAACTCATGATATCCATCTGGCCGTCTGCCGGTGATATGTAAAAACAGATTCAGTTTTGCCGGTGCAGGCCACCATTCATTCATTTACCAGCTTTCCATCCATTCATTACCAGACGAATACTTAACTGCGGATGTTCGATAAAGATCTTCGCCGGCACATCATTGCCTTCCAACGGCGCATAATCAACAAACTCCACTTGCCACCCTGCCTGGGAAAGCGTAATTAAGCGGCCTTTTTCATCCAGGGTTTTCTCATCAATCTTGATAGGGGCATGCGGCAAGCCTCTGACCCAGTCACGCAAGGCACTGACCGGTAATAACCAGCCCAGCACTTCTGCAAGAAGCTCTTCCGGTGTAGCAGCAGAATAGGTTTCACCATCAGAAAAAGTCATGGTGACCAGTTTGTCATTACCGGCTAACTCCACTCCCCCTTGAGAAAAGGGACCAAACAAGCGGATATTGAATTCTTCCTTCTGCTGTTGCCAGGTCACGCCGACATTCCAGCCTTCTTTGTCCTGACGAATAACCGTGCGACCTCGAAATGACCAGTTATCCATTTGTTTTAACGCCGTCTGACGGGTTTCCCACAACTGTTCAGCTGGTTCTAATGGTTTTGTCTGCCAGAATGGGGTACAGGCCGTCATCAACAGCAAACTGGTTACTACAAGAAGCTGTTTCATTTGGTCAACCGCTGCAGGGTCTCCTGAAGGACTTTGTTATTCGGATCCAGTTTCTTCCCCTGCTCCCAATACTTTCTGGCTTCATTTTTTTTATTCTGCATCCACAGCACTTCACCCAGATGGGCAACAAACTCCACATCGGCCTGAATCTCCACTGCCTCACGCAGGTAATATTCAGCTTTTTCCAAATCACCCATCCGGTAATACACCCATCCCAGGCTATCGAGGTAATAAGGATCATTAGGCCGCAGTTCCAAAGCTTTATTGATTAACTGCAAAGCTTCTTCATGTCGATCAGTACGATCGGTCAGGGTATAACCCAAGGCATTCATCGCCTGAGCATTTTCCGGGTCAATTTTCAGAATAGTGCGCAGATCTTGTTCCAGCATCTCCAGCTTGCCAATCGATTCGGCCACCATGGCGCGACTGTATAACAGATCCTGATTGCCCGGATGATTGGTCAGGGCTTCCGTTAACAACTCAACAGACTCTTCCGGCATGTCGTGATCCCGCAAAAAAGCGGCTTCAAACAAATAAAAATCAATGGCCTGCTGAGGACGTTCCTGACGCAGCAATTGCAGATGCTGTCGTGCTTTATCAATATCACCTTGATCGGCCAATAAATTGATATAACGGGTTTGCGCCATTTCAAAACGCTGGCTGTCTGTTGGCACTGAGGCGAACCAGACCAAAGCAGAATCCACATTGCCATTCATTTCTTCGGCAAGCCCCATAAAATAGCTGGCCTGACCACCGGCATCACCCATTTGTAATAACTGACTGAAATACGACTTGGCGGTTTCTCCATCATCGCGTTCCAAAGCCAGTAATCCCAGCGCAAAAATCACATCCGGGTTTTCCGGACTCTCCAAATGCAATTCTTCAAAAATGCGCTTTGCCTTTTCCGATTCGCCACTTTCCCCTAACAGTTTTCCATAGGTGAAGCGTAAGGACTCACTTGCCCCATCGCGCTGAGCTGCTTTGGCAATTAACTTTAACGCTTCTTCTTTTTTATCAAAGGTTTGCAGTAAATCCGCTTTAAGGCTCAGATAAGCTTCGTTGTTTGGGTCTTCTTCCAACAATTCATCGACGGCGATTTCAGCTACATCAAAGCGCTGGAAATAAGCCGCTAATCGGGCATAGGTAAAGCGAGCAGCCGGATCATCATTTTTATACAGGTCCAATTCCAGAATCGTCTGCAAACCTCTTTCCGGATCTCCCTTCTCGCTTAAATTGGCGGCTAGGCTTTCCAGATATTTTTCTTTGTTCTCCGGCTCCAAAGCGAGCGCTTTGTTTATGTTCACAACGACTTCGGCATAATTATCTTCCATTAATAAAAATGGAACCCGCATCACATAGACCTCGGCCTCTTCCGGGGAGACTTCCTGCCATCGGGTCAATGCCCGGTCAATACGTTTGGGATCTCGTGAAAATGTCGAAATTCGTGCGGAACGTCCCGCCAGTTCGGGAGAATCGGTTAATTCTGCTGCCTGGTTATATAAATCGACCGCAATATCAAGTTGACCGCGCTGACCCGCAATTTCGGCGGTAAGCACGTAATAAATCAGTTCTGGAGTCAAAGGCAAATCCAATTCCGTCTGCGCAGTTTCCACTGTCTCTGCTTCGTTTACTTCCACTGGCTGCAGGGGAGTTTTTTCGTCTGATTGCTTAGCTGTAGCGGCGCATCCAAACAGTAAAATAGGTATCATCACCCAGGCCGCCGATGAGGCGAACTGTTTTGAATGACCGCGTAACTGTTGCAATAAATCCATAATTCAACGACCTGACTGATTGAGTTTGATAGAATGGCGAATTAGTCTTGTCCAGACCGAGATATAAGACAACTTAGCTCACGGCTGCAAAGTTTAACAGCATACAACACGACTCCTTAATTATGCATCTTGTCACTTACGGCATTAATCACACAACCGCACCGGTTGATGTGCGCGAGAAGCTTAGCTTTGATGCTGATAAATTACCTTTGGCTTTAGCGTCACTGATGCTGAATGAAAGCGTGATTGAAGCAGTCATTGTCTCAACCTGCAACCGTACCGAAATATACTGTCATCTAGACGAAGATTATGACAATAGTGTCCTGTTATGGTTGCATAACTTTCAACAACAGGATGCCAATGCCCTCAAGTCCTATCTCTATTGTTACGAAGGTGCTGATGCGGTAAGACATTTATTTCGGGTCGCCTGTGGTCTGGATTCGTTAGTTTTAGGCGAACCGCAGATTCTCGGTCAGTTAAAAACCGCCTACACCCAGGCCCTTAACGCAAAGGCGCTGGGGAAATCGCTGGGACGTTTGTTTCAACATGCTTTTGGCGTAGCCAAGCAGGTGCGTACCGATACCGCCATTGGCAACAGTCCGGTTTCAGTCGCCTTTGCTGCTGTCAGTCTGGCAAAACAAATCTTCAGTAATCTGGCCGAATCAACCGCCCTGCTAATCGGTGCCGGCGAAACCATCGAACTGGTCGCCCGTCATCTGTTTGATAATGGTATCAAGCGTCTGATTATTGCCAATCGCACCGTTGAGAAAGCCCATCTTCTGGCAACCTCGGTAAATGGATACGCGATTAGTCTGAGTGAAATTCCGGCCCACCTCGCCGAAGCAGATATTGTGATCAGCTCCACCGCCAGCCAGCTGCCCATACTTGGCAAAGGTACGGTCGAAAGTGCATTAAAGCTGCGCAAACGTAAACCGATTTTTATGGTGGATATTGCGGTTCCACGGGATATCGAAGCAGAAGTTGGACAGCTTGAAGACATTTATTTATATAGCGTTGATGATCTGCATGACATTATTGAAGAAAATCTGCAGTCACGGCGTGATGCTGCCAAGCAGGCAGAGGAAATCATAGACACGCAGGCCGATCACTTTGCCGGCTGGATGCGCAGTCAGGATACCGTACCGGTAATTCGGTCGATTCGTGAGCGCGGACAGATGCTCAGCACCCAGGCCGTTGATAAAGCCCTGCGTCAGCTGGAACAGGGTGCGAGTGCTGAAATGGTGATGACTGAACTGGCCCGAACCCTGACCAACAAACTGTTACATGAACCCAGTAGACAACTGCGGCAATCAGCATTTGAATCAGATGAAAATAATCCGATGATTGATGCTGCCCGCCGTTTATTTAACATTAAGGATTGATCTGTGAAAGATTCCATCAGGCATAAACTTGAAGCATTAGTTGATCGTCATGAAGAGATCAGTGGCCTGCTATCTGATCCGGAAACCATGGCCAATCAGAACAAATTTCGCACTTTATCGCAGGAATATGCACAGCTGGAGCCAGTTGTTAAACACTTTGGCTTATATCTGCAAACCTTGAGTGATTTGAAAGACGCTCAAGCAATGATGCAAGAAAGTGATCCGGAAATGCGTGAAATGGCCAAGGAAGAATTGGCCATTGCCGAAGAAAAGCAGGAACAGCTTGCCATTGATTTGCAGAAATTGTTGTTACCTAAAGATCCAAATGATCAACGTAATATCTTTCTGGAAGTCCGCGCCGGTACCGGTGGTGATGAAGCCGCCATTTTCTCCGGTGATTTATTTCGAATGTACACGCGTTATGCTGAGTCACGTCGCTGGCAGGTTGAAGTGCTCAATGCTCAGGAAGGCGAGCATGGTGGTTATAAAGAAATCATCGCCCGTATTGTTGGTGATGGTGCCTACTCACGGTTGAAATTTGAATCCGGCGCCCATCGGGTGCAACGGGTTCCGGAAACAGAATCGCAAGGACGGATTCATACCTCAGCCTGTACGGTAGCGATTTTGCCGGAAGCCGATGAAATCGATCAGATTGAAATCAACCCGGCTGATATCAAAATGGATACCTTCCGTTCATCCGGTGCCGGTGGCCAGCACGTTAATACTACTGATTCCGCCGTACGTATCACACACATTCCAACCGGGATTATCGTTGAGTGTCAGGAAGAACGTTCACAGCACAAAAACCGCGCCAAAGCGATGTCCGTTTTGCAATCACGCATCATGGCGGCGAAAGAGGAAAAACAAGCCTCTGAACAGGCCGAAACCCGCAGATTGTTAGTCGGTAGCGGAGATCGCAGCGAACGTATCCGTACCTATAACTATCCACAAGGCCGCATTACCGACCATCGAATCAATTTAACCTTATATAAATTGGATGAAGTCATGTCAGGTCAGCTGGATCAGGTCATTGATCCGTTAATCAGCGAATACCAAGCCGATCAGCTGGCGTTATTGTCGAAGGATTCCTAGGATCAAAAGACCTAGGCTTTCGCTAGCCAATCCTGAGGTTGAAGGTAGTAATCATATAACTTGGCTTCCGCCGAGCCCGGCTCGGGTTGCCAGTTATAGCGCCATTTGACCAATGGCGGTAACGACATCAGGATCGACTCGGTACGTCCACCCGACTGCAAACCAAACAAGGTGCCGCGGTCATAAACCAGATTAAATTCCACATAACGACCACGACGATACAGCTGAAAATCACGCTGTTCTTCGGTATAGCGCAACTCTTTGCGACGCTCGACAATTGGTAGATACGCTGTGGTGTAACTGTTGCCAACGCTTCGCAACAAACCAAAGCAATGTTCAAAATCCGGCTGATTCAAATCATCGAAAAACAGCCCGCCAACCCCCCGCGGTTCGTTGCGATGCTTGAGAAAGAAATACTCATCACACCACTTTTTGTAATCATCGTATACCGTGTCACCAAAAGGGTCGCAGGCATTTTTAGCTGTTTGATGCCAATGAATAACATCGTCATCAAAGGTGTAATAGGGCGTCAGATCATAACCACCACCAAACCACCAGATAGGTTCTTCACCGGCTTTTTCAGCAATAAAGAAACGTACATTGGCATGGGAGGTTGGTACATACGGGTTATGTGGATGAATCACCAGCGATACGCCCATCGCCTGAAAACTGCGCCCGGCAAGTTCAGGCCGACTGGCCGTTGCTGATGGCGGTAAGTTATCACCGCTGACTTCGGAGAAATTGACCCCTGCCTGTTCAAACACCGCCCCGTTATTTAAAACCCGGGTTCGTCCCCCACCACCGGCTGGGCGCTGCCAGTCATCTTCAGCAAATTTCTGTTTGCCATCTGAATTTTCAACCTCTTTACAGATAGCATCTTGTAGAGTGAGTAAATACTCACGTACGGCATTAATATCCGGCCCACTCATCGCAGTACCTCACCAGTGAATGCATCACGAATAGTGGATGGCTTGTTAGCTCCGCCCAATGCCCCGGGCAGCACATAATCCAGTTCAGGTAACTGCCAATGCACTTGATGAACATTTTTGGCAGGTCGCAACCCGGTAATATTGGCACTGCTGGAAACCAGCGGTCCGCCAAATCTGCGGCATAGTTCTGCCGCTAAGGGATGTGCTGTTACTCTGACCGCCAGTGTGTCTCGCCCACCGGTTAATAAGGGAGAAACCGAAGAACGAACCGGCAATAACCAGGTGTTTGGGCCGGGCCAGCTTTGAGTCACTTTGGCGAGAATGTCAGCAGATAACGGCTGGATAAAATCCTGCAATTGGTTGAAGTCTGATGCAATCAGAATCAGGCCTTTTTCCAAGGGGCGACGCTTCATCATCAATAATCTGATAATGGCGGTTTCGCTCGAGGGATCACAGCCAACGCCAAACACTGCTTCGGTAGGATAGGCAATTACCCCATCCTCCTGCAAAGCAAGGCAGGCCTGTCTTAATTGCCAGTTAGAAAAATTCATATTCGGTGCAGATCGCTACTTTTAAAAGATAAATTAACCACGTTGCCGTTTTTTCTGCATCATTTCTTCAACAAACGGCATCAAAATAATTTCAATGGCCAGACCCATTTTGGTTCCGGGCACGACCATATTATTGGGTCGTGACATAAATGAATCTTTCAGCATTGAAAGGTAATACGGAAAATCTGCCATCTTAGGATCTTTAAAACGGATAACACACAGACTTTCATCCGGGGTGGGAATTTCCCGCATAACAAACGGGTTGGAGGTATCAATTAATGGCACCCGCTGAAAATTGATATGGGTGCGGGAAAACTGAGGCGTAATGTGGTGAATGTAATCCGGCATACGCTTCAAAATAATATCGACAACAGCATCCTGAGAATATCCACGGTTGGAACAATCACGTTTGATCTTCTGGATCCACTCGATATTGATAACCGGCACCACACCAATTAACAGATCGGTATATTGGGCGATATTCACTTCATCGGTAACCATACCGCCGTGCAGCCCTTCGTAAAACAGAAGGTCACTGTCATTATCCAGCTCTTCCCACTCGGTAAATGTTCCGGGGGGTTGATTGAATTTAACAGCTTCGGTTTCGTCGTGAATGTAATAGCGTTTTTCGCCACGGCCGGTTTCTGAGTAGGTCTGAAACAATCTTTCCAGCCGATCGAGACAATTGGCTTCAGGACCGAAATGCGTCATCGCCCGACCTTCGGCTTCCGCCTGAGCCACAGCGGCAAGCATCTCTTCACGATTATATCGGTGAAAGCTGTCACCCTCGATAACAGCAGGCTTAACATTGGTACGACGAAAAATATCTTCAAATGCATGTTTTACATTCGAAGTGCCTGCGCCGGAAGAACCTGTAACTGCAATAATCGGATGGGATACAGACATTCCGCCTTCTCCTTAAAGTCGCAATTTATCAGCCTTTCTGTTGCTCACGGGCAACTGCACGATAGGCAATATCCGTTCGATAATAGGCATCCTGCCATTGAATCTTTGCGACTCCAGCATAAGCCTGTTGTTGAGCAGCAGCAACACCTTCACCCAGAGCGGTCACACATAAAACACGGCCACCAGCTGTGACAACTTTATCTTGATCAAATGCTGTACCGGCGTGGAATACACGGGTATCAGCTGAATCCACGACATCCAATCCGCTAATCACATCGCCTTTTTTATAGCTGTCCGGATAACCACCAGCAGCCATGACGACACCCACGGCAGCACGGGGATCCCACTCAGCGGTGACTTGATCCAGTCTTTTATCCAATGCTGCTTCACATAACTCGACTAAATCGGAAAGCAAACGCATTAAGATGGGTTGGGTTTCCGGGTCACCAAAACGGCAGTTATATTCCACCACTCGTGGCGCACCCGTTTCATCAATCATTAATCCGGCATATAAAAAGCCGGTGTATGGGCGACCATCAGCTGCCATACCTTTAACAGTAGGCTCGATAACTTCACGCATCACTCGATCAAAAACGCTATCGGTCACTACCGGAGCAGGCGAATAGGCGCCCATACCACCGGTATTGGGTCCTTTATCACCATTATCGCGAGCTTTGTGATCCTGTGAAGTTGCCAGCGGCAGGATATGTTCACCATCGACCATCACAATAAAGCTGGCTTCTTCGCCGGTCATAAATTCTTCGATAACCACACGATGACCGGCTTCCCCAAAGGCATTCCCGGACAACATGTCTTCAACTGCAGCAATCGCTTCTTCAACCGTCTGCGCGACGATAACGCCTTTACCGGCAGCCAGACCATCAGCTTTCACAACGATAGGCGCGCCACGCTCTAGAATGTATTCAATGGCATTGGAGATATTGGTAAAGACTTGATAGGCAGCAGTAGGAATTTGATGACGGGCCAGAAAATCTTTGGTGAACGATTTGGAAGCTTCCAGCTGAGCGGCGTCCTTGCTCGGACCGAAACAGCGTAACCCGGCTTTTTCAAAGGCATCGACGACACCCATAACTAATGGAATTTCAGGGCCAACAACGGTTAAACCGATATCATTTTGCTGTGCAAAGGCCACCAGCGCATCAATATCATCAACCGCGATGTCGACATTGCGAACACCTGCCTCATTTGCGGTTCCCGGATTGCCTGGAGCAACAAAAACTTCACTGCAACGCGGTGATTGTTTCAGTTTCCAAGCCAGCGCATGCTCACGACCGCCACTACCAATGACCAGAACTTTCATTATCTTGTTGCCACACCTGCTGAAATAAAGCGGCAATGATACCGTAGATGACTGTATAACCAAACATTAATACATGGTAATGACATACCCAAGTCAGCCTATATAAGGCATAGATTGTAACTGTGGCGGCTTTTCATTATTGTGATGTTCAGCCTTTGCCAAGTGAGAAAAATACAAGTGGAAGATTTAAAAACATCGGAAGCCTGGCGCGTCTTCCGCATTCAATCTGAACTGATTGACGGTATTGAAACCCTTAATGGGCTTGGTCCCGCCGTATCCATCTTCGGTAGTGCATGTTTAACAGAAGACTCGCCGTATTATCAGGCGGCCAAACAGGTTGCACTGTCACTTTCCCAGGCAAAGTTTTCGGTTATTACCGGTGGAGGTCCCGGCATTATGCATGCTGCCAATGCCGGTGCGTTCAAACAGGGGGCACATTCGGTCGGCCTCAATATTGAATTGCCGATGGAACAAAAACCCAATCCGAATCAGGATATCAGCCTGAGTTTTCGTTACTTTTTTGTGCGCAAACTTATGTTTGTTAAATCCTCAATGGGCTATGTCGTATTTCCCGGTGGTTTTGGTACTTTGGATGAATTCTTTGAAGCATTAACCCTTATCCAAAGCCGCAAGATCCGTCACTTTCCGGTTATTTTGTATGGCTCAGAATACTGGAAAGGACTGATTGACTGGCTTCGGGCTGAAGTGCTGCGGATGGACTGCATCAAGGAAGACGATCTGAATATTTTCCATCTGGTTGATAAGCCCGAAGAGGTCTTGCCGATTATTCAGAAACATTTTGCTGATTTAGGGGCTCATCCGGAAGACGATCAACGCTTCCCAGTCTGATCTGGATCAAGAAAGCGTGCATTAGCCATCCACGGTAAAAATTGGCTGTTTATAATCATCGCCCAACTGTTTTACAGGGCTTTGCTATGCAAAATCAGCTGATCGTGAACCGCCAACTTATCCAGAAATACGATACGGCCGGACCGAGATACACCTCGTATCCCACCGCATTGGAGTTTGATGAAACCTTTAAAACAAAGGAATTCATCGAACACGCCGAGTTATCCAACCAGCGCGGCGGGCCACTGTCTCTGTATTTCCATTTACCGTTTTGCGATACCGTGTGTTTTTATTGCGCCTGCAACAAAATCATCACCAAAAATCGCGATCATGCTGCGCCATATCTTGAAAACCTCTACAAAGAACTGGCCCTTAAGGCCGCATTAATTGATACCAGCCGTCCGGTGACGCAACTGCACTGGGGCGGTGGCACACCGACATTTATCAGCGAACAGCAAATGCAGGATCTGATGACTGAAACCCGTCGGCATTTTCATATTGCTGACGATGCCGATATCTCGATTGAAATTGATCCCCGTGAAGCTAATGCCGATACCATCGCGTTGTTAAAGAAAATAGGCTTTAACCGTATCAGTCTGGGCGTGCAGGATTTTGATGCGGCCGTGCAAAAAGCGGTTAATCGCATTCAATCCGAGGCCGAAACCATGGCGGTCATAGATGCAGCCCGCCAGCATCAGTTCCGTTCGATCAGCATCGATTTGATTTACGGTCTGCCGCTGCAAACGTTATCCGGCTTCAATACTACGCTCGATAAAATCATCGCTGCCGATCCTGATCGTATCTCATTATTTAATTACGCCCACATGCCAAAGTTGTTTAAAACTCATCGTCAGATTAAAAGTGAAGACTTACCTACTGCAGAGCAGAAATTGAGCATTTTGCAACTGTCGATCAATAAATTAACGCAGGCCGGTTATCAATATATTGGTATGGATCACTTTGCCAAACCGGATGATGAGCTCAGTCTGGCCCAGCAACAAAATCGGTTACATCGTAATTTTCAGGGGTATGCCACTCACGCCGAATGTGATCTGATCGGCTTTGGTATCACTTCGATTGGCAATATCGGTGACGCTTATGCACAGAACGTAAAAACCCTGCTCGAATACGACACTCTGCTCAAGCAAAATCAGTTACCGTTAATGCGTGGCATCAGCCTGTCAGAGGACGACAAACTGCGACGTCAAATCATTACCCGTTTAATCTGTGATTTTGAACTGAGCATTATAGAAATCGAACAGGAATACGGCATTCAATTTAAAGAATATTTTGCTGATGCCTACCCTCAGCTCGAACAATTTGCCGAAGATGGCCTGTTGCAGTATAACTGGAAAAACATTGTGGTCTTACCTGCTGGTCGCTTGTTAATCCGTAATATCTGCATGGCGTTTGATAAATACAGTCAACAAGCAAAACAGCGATTTTCCAAAGTTATATAGGGCTGATGCTGGAAAAAATCCGACAGTACTTCATATTTGGTCGATTAGGCGTAAAGCTCTATGTGCTTGCCGTTATCACCGGATTATTGGCCAGCCTTGCCATCATCCTGCTCAGACTCACCATTGAACATGGTCAAATGCTGCTATTGCCCTCCGGTGAAGTCGAAGGCTTTGCCAGCCTGCCCTGGTGGGGTCTTTTGGGCCTGCCTATTGTCGGCGGCCTGCTTATCGGCCTGCTGTTTCGTGGTTTAAATCAGGAACAACGCACCACCGGCATCCTCCATGTTATCGAACGACTCTCTGCCTATGAAGGCCGACTGCCCTGGCAAAATGCTGTTCGCCAATTTATCGGTACCAGTATTGCCATCATTACCGGTCATTCCGTTGGTCGTGAAGGTCCCGGCGTGCATCTGGGTGCTGCCAGCGGCAGCTTACTGGCAAATGGTCTGGAGTTACCCAACAACAGTGTTCGGATTTTGGTGGCATCGGGCACTGCAGCGGCCATAGCCGCCTCATTTAACACACCGATTGCCGGAGTGATTTTCGCCATGGAAGTCATCATGATGGAATATTACATCGCCAGTTTTATTCCGGTGATTCTTGCTTCCGTCACCGGCGCAGTGGTCTGCCGGCTGACCTTTGGTGACGATACGGTTTTTATCAACCTCAGCGCCGAGATGCAGTCACTATGGGAACTGCCCTACATCATATTCCTGGGTCTCGTTATCGGTGGTTTAGCCACCATTGCGTTAAAAACACTGACGCTGTTTACTAATCTATACACCAATCACCCGTCATGGTTACGGCCGGTTTATGCCGGAATTTTAATGGGCTTGTGCGGCATGATGGTGCCGGAAGTGATGGGTATGGGCTATGGCATTATCGGCAGTATTTCCGCCAATGATATTGCCATCGGCACGCTGGTCATCATCATGGTGATGAAACTGCTGTTATCTTCTGCCACCGTCGGTTTAGGCATCCCGGCCGGAGTCATTGGGCCGACCATGGTCGTCGGCGCCTGTGCCGGCGCAATATTAGGTTACTTTGGCCAGATCCTATTGCCTGAATATGCTTCATCAATGACCTTTTATGCCGTGTTAGGCATGTGTGCGATGATGTCTGCCACCCTGAAAGCCCCGCTTGCCGCATTAATGGCCATGCTGGAACTCACCGGCAACCCGGAAATCATTCTGCCGGGCATGCTCGCCATCGTCTTTTCCAGTCTGATTACGCACGATTATTTCAAGCAGGAGCCACTATTCGTCAATATGATGCGAGTAAAAGGTCTGGATTTTCGTAATGACCCTATCTCGCAAACGCTTCGTAAAATCAGTGTCGGCGCCGCGATGCAACGCAATATCGCTGTATTGAATCAGACAATCAATCGCGATTTGGCCCTGCATACACTTGAAAACAACCCGGAATGGATTTTAATCACCAAAGAACGCAATCCGATTGCCTTGATGCCCGCCAGCGACCTGGCCAGAGCGGTGAGCGTAAAAGAAGACGAAGATGAGTCAGAAATCGATTTGATGCAAATCCCGGCAACCAGACGCAATGTGCATAAAATCTCATTGCATACCAGCCTGCATGAAGCCTATCAGGCGCTTGATAAATATGAAGTAGAGGCGCTGTACGTCAGTCGACAGAGCACCCCAATGATCGACCGTATTTATGGGATTTTGACCCGGGAAATGATCGAAAGCCATTACCAATTACCCCCTTCCACCAGAAAATAAGCGAATTGGGTGTGAACAATTGTGAAATCTTGTTTATAATGTGCGGCTTGCTGCCCGGGTGGTGAAATTGGTAGACACAAGGGACTTAAAATCCCTCGACTTTGCGGTCGTGCCGGTTCGATTCCGGCCCCGGGCACCATTAAAAACAAGCACTTAGAGATAAGTGCTTTTTTTATGCCCGAAAGCCTGTGACGAATTTGTGCCATAACCCTAGGCAACCTCCGTTAATACGTTACTGGCATAAGCTGCTAGATGCTGTGGTGAAAGGTGCGCATATTTCTCCACCATTGCTAGCGTCTTCCAGCCCCCAAGCTCTTTAAGCACATACAAAGGCGTGCCGTTCTGAACATGCCAACTCGCCCATGTGTGCCTTAAGTCGTGCCATCGAAAGTCTGCAATACCCGCATTTTCTAAAGCTTTGCGCCAATCCTTGTTATTTGGATCTCCCAACCATCTTCCTGTTTTTGATACAAAGACCAGGGTTTCATGCTTACCCTTCATTGATTCTAAAACATTCAATGCATCATTGTTCAACGGCACGCCAATCGGCTTTTTACTTTTAGACTGGTCTGGATGAATCCAAGCAAGTTTAAGATCCAGGTTAACTTGGCTCCACTCCAAATTTTTAACATTCCCTTGCCTTAGCCCTGTTGCTACTGAGAACTTTACCAAAGGCTTTAAGTAATCTGGCAATGCTAATTCAAGCCGATTATATTCAGCCATAGTTAACCAACGAATCCGCTTTGCATTTTCCTTATACCTTTCGATATGAGGTACTCGAACAATCCATTCCCATTTGTGTGCTTGGTGTAGTACCACACTAATCACTGCTAGAAAACGGTTTGCTGTCGCCCCAGAGGTGTTCTCTTCCTTGATAAACCCAATCTCCTCAATAAGCCCCTGAGTAATACTATCTAAAGCCCGACCAGACAAATATGGATGCAACCATCTCAACATACTGAGATTTTTCTTGTAACTTACCGTATTTTCGGTGGTTTTAACCCACTTTAATGCGGCTTCATCCCAGGTTCGTCCTGATTGAATTCCTAAACGGTCACGTTCCCACGCGTCCTTTTTTAACTTATCGTGATATTCCTGCGCTTCACGTTTTACTGTAGTTTTAGCAGAGCACCTAACTCGGTTTCCGCTTGGCGTGGTGAAGTCAATCCACCACGTTTTACCTCGTTTATTGAGTGACATAAATTGTCTCCTGAGTTTGATTCACTCAACAACGTTCGCCGTGATTGAGAATACTGTGACCGTAACCAGTCGGCAAGATCGGCTTTAATAAAAACCCACTTTTTCCCTGGTTTTGCTGCTGGAATTTTTCCACTTTGAGCAAGCCTTCTCAGCGTTTCATGATTAAGATGAAGAAATTTGGCCGCTTCATGAATACTCATTGTTTCAACCACGGAGACCTCCCCAAGACCCACAGGGGATCTCCGTAATGATGCTTACACGGCATATTATGTTAGTTGGCGGCGGCCATATCAGTGAGGGGATGTCGTAATGTGCTGGAACTAGAATTCCAGGGTTTGCTTTCCGTTGAGCTTTAGCAATTTTTTCTAAACTCTGCTCCAGCCCAAAGCGATTAAGAAACAACATATATCTGTATGGTTCAAAAAATACATACATATAGAATGGCTCCTGTTTAAGAAGCCTCTATGATGCCAGCTAGAAAAAACAGCAATGTTATCCATATCACACTTTTAACATGTTGATATTTATTATGTTTTTATAATTTTATTTTGCATGCACTGTCAACAGAAAAAGTTTGTCTGAACAAGGTTTGTACGTTTTTAATACTGTATTACGAACATTCATTACAGATGTCCTTGAAACCGAAAATTCCGGCAATCGTGACGCATTTCGGATATTGCCGTAGAGGGATAAACTATTTACCGATTGATGCCCCATGGCCGCAGCAGTTTCTTGTCGACTCCATCCCGATGCTTTAAGGTTAGATCCAAATTGATGGCGATAGCTTTTAAGTGTGATCCGGTTTTTACGTCGAGGAAAAAGAGCTTTCGTTACTCTTGCCAGTTGATCTTGCAACAGTTTCATCGCTTTTGTACTGTCAGAACCGGATAGGAGCTTATGTTGTTTCCAAGCTTCATGTGCCGCCGTTAAGGTATTGAATTGTCCGGTATCAAAATAAAATGTCCGATCTAATCCTCGTAAACCATCTTCGGTTTTTTTGGCTGAGATAACATCTAAGCTATTGTTATCAGCATTGAATGTCATTTTGTCGATTTCACATGGTCTTACACCCGTTTCTCTGACGACTTCCAATACCGCTAATAGCGCCCAGTTTGGTTTGTTTCTTTTTAAGATGTAATGCACTATTTTGGAGTGCTCCGTCTCTAGTACTCTCTTGCAGTCACCACGTTTCTTTTTTTGAAGGTGCCTATTTTCAGGCAGGCTGACTGGATTTTTCATTTCATGAATTACCCTTGCATGATCGTACTGCCCGACATTTTCAAACATGAATGCAATCGCATTCCTTTGGATTCTCCATGCATCCTTTACCAAGTGAAAACTTAAGTTCGATAACGCATTCTGTGTCGAGACTAAATCTGCTTTGCCAGTTGGATGGTGAAGACGATAAAACCGCATCGCTATGAGCGCTTTATTTCTTTCAGATTGGGAAATATTTTTTGTTGGCATAGGCATACCCGGTATATTTATTGGATGCCTATTACCATATTAGATTGCTGAATTTTGACTGTGAGATAGATAACACTTTCGTTAATACTTTCACACCCTCTCTGGCTAGATATTAAAAAACATTTGCCTGCCAGCCCCTCACATACTTCCGCGTTATTTATTGAGCGTAAATATGTTTATTTCCCAATAAAAAAAGACAGGACTTGTGTAGAGGCATAAATGTAATTCACGGCTCACCCAAAATTTCTGCAAATGTAACCTTAAACATACTCAAAGAGTGCAATCCTATTCTATGTTAAACATGACATTTGGATAGTGATGGTATTTTGCTGGCCATAACGGCAATGGATTAAAATGATTCGTGATGTTTTTATTGCTCTTTAAGTTAACTTGATCACTTAGCCTTAATTGTGGGAAATCAGATTTACTCATCGTATCAATAGACGGTGTGGGTGAAGGTTTATCCTCGATAGCAAAGGCCATGTATGGTGCAGAAAGATCCGTATTGATAGTTGATGCATAAGCAAGATCATGGGAATCGGCAACGTTATTAGAGTAGAGCCAAAGGACTCTGCAGAACATAGCGTAATCACCACTAGCCGCTATATTGTTTAACTGTGCATTGAGACTAGCCAGCATAGGCAGATCGGAGCTATAGCGATCCTGAAAATGCTTTTTGAGATAAGAGCAGTTAACGAGATCAGCATTACCCTGACGGCAAGTATCCCAGAGTGCCAGAGGCGGGTAATTTCTCTTGGTGGAAATCACCGCAAATCGTCTTTTGCTAGTGAATTCAGACCAAGCCTGGATTTGTTCGGTATGCGTCACCGGCCGAGAGGCAGTTGGCTGTTTGATCACAATAACTTTGTCAGCCTTTACTTCCTCATATTCATCCAGCATCTGCATCGACCTGATTTCATCAGGAGTATCGATGGTTTGAATAGATGACATCTCTGATAAAAAGCTTTTCAGTATGTAGCTGATAACACCTTTCAGATCATAAACAGGCGTCATATGTATGCCTTGTTTGCAAGAAATTTTCTGGCGATCAACAAATGCCCATTCAATTATCTCCAGTACTAAATCAATATCCTTGGTAAAAATCAGAAAATGCAGATGTGGTGTGCCATCTGCCTGGGCTTCCAAAACCCTAATAGCATCAACATCAATATCGTGATAACGCAGTTTATCTGTTTGTTTACGCACTGCCTCAGCAATCAGTTTAGTTAGTTTATCCGGTGTTAAGCCATTAAATAATCTATTCGCTTTTTTAAATTCAGGTTTGAGTGTGACTGTCACGAAATAGGCTGCACGACCAGCCTCAATATTGAGTTCAGCTATTCCTGTCACTCTCGTTAAATAGGATGAATGCCTTGCGTGCTGTCGTCTGTCCTGTAGCTGAGATCTTGTCCGCATTCCCCATGGTGTCATATACATAGCTTGTGGAGCCAAATGGCGTCGATACATCACATATTTATGTGAAGCCATGCTTTTATCATTACCAACAAGGGATGAAAAAATGAAAGATGCTCTTCTAACTTGTTTACGAAGTTTTCTGTTCCAATAGGCCGTAGTTTCAGCCGATCTCAATAAGGGTCGTTGACCTTCCATGAGATTAAATGCCCTGTGTAATTCTGACCAGAAATCATCATCATAAGATAAACCACAACGTTCTATTTCCCTTAAAAACTTTGAGATCATCTGGGCCTTTTTATAGATGATCTTCCTATCAGAAAATGGCTTGATAAACGCTGGGAATAGCTCTTGTTTACGTTCTGCCAACCAGTGCTTAACCGCACCCGAAATAGCATACTCCTTTATAAGTTCATCAAACTGAATATCATAAATAGGCCTCAGCTCATCAATATGTCGTCGTTGAAGTTTCTCCAGTACTGACATATCAACTTGGATTTCATCATCTTTTACTCTAATTGCGTTATACAAAACATGACACCTTACTTTTAACTGTGTCGCCAGCATACAGACGCAATACATCGACAAACTTGATATAGGTCACAAACAAAACAGCTGATCAGATACGAAATGATGTTTAGATAAAACAGACAATTCAGTACTTGCTCCCCCAATAAAAGGGATTTATGGCAAGATTAGCGGCTTAGATACTTCTGTTCGAAAGAAAACCCAAGGATGCCCTCAGCCAATGGCCGAAAAGAAAACCACAACAAAAAACGTTAAAACCTTTGAACAAACGCTTTGGGATACTGCCGATAAACTGCGCGGCACGGTTGAGTCATCTGAATACAAACATGTCGTGTTGAGCCTGATATTTTTGAAATTTGTCAGTGACAAGTTTGAGGCAAGGCGACAGACACTGATTGATGACGGTCAGCAGGATTATCTCGACATGGTGGAGTTCTACACCATGAAAAACGTCTTTTACCTCCCCGAACATGCTCGCTGGAGCACGCTTCAAAAGCAGGCCAAGCAAGACGACATCGCTGTAAAGATCGACACTGCCCTGCATGCCGTTGAAAAAAGTAACCCATCGTTAAAAGGCGCCCTGCCTGATAACTACTTTTCACGGATGGCGTTGGATCCCAGTAAGTTGGCAGCCCTTATCGATTCGATAAACAATATCGATACCATCAGTGATAACGAAGCTGATCTGGTTGGCCGGGTATATGAATATTTTCTGGGAAAATTCGCTGCAACCGAGGGTAAAGGCGGCGGTGAGTTTTATACCCCAAAATGTGTGGTTAATCTGCTGGCAGAAATGATTGAGCCATATCAAGGCAAAATCTATGACCCCTGCTGTGGCTCCGGCGGCATGTTTGTGCAATCCATAAAATTTATCGACAGCCATCAAGGCAATCAAAAAGACGTTTCCATTTACGGTCAAGAATACACTGCCACGACTTATAAACTGGCAAAAATGAACCTGGCGATCCGCGGCATCTCCAGCAATCTGGGTGATGTACCGGCCGATACCTTTTTCAAAGATCAGCACCCAGATCTAAAAGCTGACTTTATATTGGCTAACCCGCCCTTTAACCTTAAAGCTTGGCGCGGCAATGATGAATTGATTAACGATCCACGCTGGGCAGGTTACGAAGTACCTCCCGTTGGTAATGCCAACTATGCCTGGATATTGCATATGATCTCCAAACTGTCAGAAAACGGCATCGCCGGTTTTGTGCTTGCCAACGGATCTATGTCTACTAATACCAGTGGTGAAGGTCAGATCCGACAAAAACTGGTTGAGAATGATCTGGTGGATTGCATGATCGCCCTACCCGGCCAATTGTTTTACACCACACAGATCCCAGTTTGCTTATGGTTTATCACCAAAAATAAACGCGCCCAGCAATTTTCGGATGACCGCAAACATTTTAGGGATCGCCGTGGTGAAACCCTGTTTATCGATGCCCGTAATATGGGTTCGATGATCAGCCGCGTACATAAAGAACTCACCACAGATGATATTGCCGAAATCACCCGCACCTATCATGCCTGGCGCGGTGAAGCGAAAGATGGCGACTACCGAGACGTACCTGGTTTTTGTAAATCCGCCACGCTTAATGACATTAAAACCAATGACTATGTGCTGACGCCCGGCCGCTATGTAGGTGGGGCAGATATTGAAGATGATGGTATTGCTTTTGAAACTAAGATGGCCGAACTCAGCCAGACCTTATTTAAGCAGATGGCAGAGGCTGAAAAGCTTGATTCAATGATTAAGAAAAACTTGCAGGGACTGGGTTATGGGGACTAAATGGTTAACGGCACCATTAAGTAATTTTTATTCTGTCCCTTCAAGAAATGGACTCACTAAACCAAAAAGCATCCGTGGTGAAGGATATAAATTCATAAACATGGGTGAAATTTTCGCACATGGCCGCATGCTCAACATCAAATGCGACAGAGTGCCCGCAAATGAAAAAGAATTAGAGAGCTCATTACTAAAATCCGGTGATTTATTATTTGCTCGTCAGTCATTAGTATTATCGGGTGCTGGAAAATGTTCCATATTTCTAGGCGATGATGAACCTACTTTATTTGAATCACATCTAATCCGTGTCAGACCAAACCAAGAAATAATTTCACCAGAATATCTTTATTATTATTTCAACAGTCCTATTGGTAGAGCTGAAATCTGGAGCATAACAGAGCAAGGTGCAGGCCAAGCAGGTATTCGTGGCTCTGATTTGGCAACCGTTAATGTTCACTACCCAAGCCTTCTCGAACAAAAGAAAATTGCTTCAATATTTTCATCACTTGACGATAAAATTGAGCTGAATCGTCGAATGAACTCTACACTGGAAGCGATGGCACAGGCTTTATTTAAAAGCTGGTTTGTTGATTTTGATCCAGTGATTGATAACGCGTTAGCTGCTGGCAATCCGGTCCCCGAACCACTGCTAGCCGGTGCTGAAAGCCGAAAAGCACTCGGCGATCAACGCAAATCACTTCCTGAAGATCTGCAACAACAGTTTCCTAATAGCTTTGTCCTAACCGATGAAATGGGTTGGGTTCCAGATGGTTGGAATGTTGGGCCTATTCAAAAAATTGCTGACTTAAATCCTGAGTCTTGGAGTAGTAAAAATTTTCCCCAATCAATCAAATATGTTGACTTGGCCAACACTAAAAATGGAAAAGTTGATTCGGTAACTATCTACTCTGATCAAGACGCTCCTAGCAGGGCAAAACGTATTCTTCGTAAATTTGACACGATTATTGGTACTGTACGTCCGGGCAATCGATCATTTGCATATGTAAATCAAGACGGCCTTACTGGGTTTGCTGTTATGCGACCCAAGGTAATGAGCAATCGGACTTTCGTTTACCTTTTTCTTACGCAGGATGACGTCATTGATACATTGGCGCATTTAGCTGATGGTGGTGCATATCCAGCAGTAAGACCGGAAGTCGTTGCAAACCAGATATGTACTTATCCAGCTATAAATTTACTTGAGGCATTCGATAAGTTAGTTTCACCCTTTTTCCAAAGTATCGCCGAGCAACAGTTTCAGTGCGATTCACTGTCAAATATACGCAACACGCTTATCCCCAAACTTCTTTCCGGTGAATTACGTGTGCCCGAAGTTGCATCAATTATTGACAAGCAGTTGGCTGAAGCATAATCGTTTTTTATTTACTGGCCGACCAAGCTGCTGAAGCTCTAAATCATAGAAAATCTGAATAATCTTTTAGTATCGAAACCGTCTGTGGCAGTTGCTGCTTTTGAAGTGTGTTGAGAAAGTCTTCAAGTTCGATCGGTGGATTTTTTAATGCCATACGCTGATTTTTGATCGCGCTACAACATACCGGTGGGGCCAGATCAATTTGATAGTAGATAAAGTCATCCGGGTGCAACACATCAATACCATAGGGCTTTAACGCTGATTCCGGAAAATCTTTGGCATTAAACGTGATAATTGCATCGGCATTACAGCGAATCGCTGCCGCCAAAACATGACGATCATCAGGATCCGGGAGCGCTAATGTGTCAATTAGGTTTTCATAGCCGGTCACTTTGGCATCCCGTACATGGGCATCCATCAAGTCTCTAACTTGCTCCAGTTTTTCTCGTGTAAATTTACCCTGTCTCAGTAATGCGTTGATCCATTCTTCATGGATCTGGTCGGTCCAGTAGGCTTTGAACAGATCTGTCAGTGCTAGCCGCATCAGTAAATCCCGCAATGGCGCAGGATAAAGCACACAGGCATCAAGCACGACGGTAAATTTGCTCACGTGGTTTAATAGCCCATGTTGTCTTCTTGAGAAAGTGCTGCCAGCGCATCCAAAGCTTGTGTTCTTTGCTTATCGATATTTGCCTTATATTCCATCAGATCTGTGAGCCGAACGCGACGGTGTGAACCGACCAGTCGAAAAGGCAGTTCGCCTTTTTCTAATAACTGCACCAGATAAGGCCGGCTGACATTCAGTAAATTAGCTGCTTCTTGGGTGCTGATTTCCTGATGATGAGGGATCAAACTAATGGCATTGCCTTTGGACATTTCAGACAGCACTTCAAGCATTATCTGTAACACATGACCAGGCAAGACCAACTCGTCAGCTTCACCATTACTGCCACGCAATGACATTTGCACGCGGTCGGCATCGGCATACTTAGAAAGCGTTCTGCTGGACGTCTTGGCAGCCTCAACTTCGGCGGCATTCGGTAGATGAATTATTTTTTCAGCACTCATGGTGTTTCTCGGTAGTTAGTTGTCTTTCTATCTAGTAGCTGCATAACTGCTATAAGGGCATCATATTCGAAATAAACGAAATACTCAAAATAATCGAAACACACCTTTGAGTCTGCGATGCTCGGGCAAGTTTCGTGCTTTTGAACAAAACAGGTAATATGCCTTTGAAATAACAGTGCCGGTAACAGGGACATGGAATGAGTAGGTTCACAGAAGAAAAACTTGAGCAGGCAATTATTACTTTGTTGGCGGAGCAAGGTTATCCACATTTTCAGGGTAATACGTTTATTCGTCAGCCTGGTGAAGTACTGATTAAAGCTGACCTTATTCATTACCTGAACCATCGTTATGCTTCAGATGGCATTACTGAAGCTGAGATAGACTCAATCGTTCGTCGTCTTGAGTTACTCTCTTCTGCTGATCTATATGAATCAAACAAAACCATTCATAAAATGGTGGCTGATGGTTTCTTACTGAAACGCGAAGATCGCAGCCAGAAAGATCTGTATATCCAATTGATAGATTACCAAGGTCTGTCGGAGATGCGTCTACCAAAGGAAGGTGAAGTCGATACGATAATTGCGGATGATAAGGGTAGCTATGGAAATCAGAACATTTTCAAACTGGTCAATCAGCTGGAAATTTTCGGCACTGAAAAACGTATCCCCGATGGCATTTTGTATATCAATGGTCTGCCTTTAGTTGTGTTTGAGTTTAAAAGTGCGATTCGTGAAGAAGCCACGTTGCATGATGCGTATGTTCAGCTCACGACTCGTTATACGCGTGACATACCGGAATTGATGAAATATAACGCTCTCTGCGTTATTAGTGATGGTGTGAACAGTAAGATGGGTTCTTTGTTTGCACCTTATGAGTTTTTCTATACCTGGCGCAAAGTTACTGGGAACGAAGAAATCGGTCAGGATGGCATCAACAGCTTGCACACGATGATCGAGGGACTGTTTAATCAGGATCGACTCCGACAAGTCATCCGTCATTTTATTTACTTCCCGGATACATCCAAGCATGAAATGAAAGTGGTTTGCCGCTATCCACAGTTTTACGCCACCAATAAGCTGTATCAAAATATTCTCGAACACCGAAAACCGCATGGTGATGGTAAAGGTGGTACCTACTTCGGGGCGACCGGCTGCGGTAAGAGCTTTACCATGCTTTTTCTAACTCGCCAGCTGATGAAAAGCCTGGCGTTTGAAAGCCCAACCATTGTTTTAATTACCGACCGGACGGATCTTGATGATCAGCTCTCAATTCAATTTACGGATGCGAAAAACTATATTGGCGATCAAACCGTCGTTAGTGTCGAGAGCCGATCCCAATTAAGAGAGTTACTTCAAGGGCGCAGCAGTGGCGGTGTGTTTTTAACGACCATCCATAAATTCACCGAAGACACACAGCTTTTAACGGATCGCAGCAATGTGATTTGTATTTCCGATGAGGCGCATCGAAGCCAGATAAATCTGGATCAAAAAATTCGTGTCACCGATAAAGGCGTTAAACGCACCTTTGGCTTTGCGAAGTACCTGCATGACTCGCTGCCCAATGCCACATATGTTGGCTTTACCGGTACGCCTATTGACGCCACGCTGGATGTGTTTGGCGAAGTAATTGATAGCTACACCATGACGGAATCGGTGAAGGATGAAATCACCGTGCGGATTGTTTACGAAGGTCGTGCAGCTAAAGTCATTCTCGATAATAAAAAACTGGAAGAAATCGAAGCCTACTATGCTGTGTGTGCCGAAGATGGTGCCAGCGATTACCAAATCGAAGAAAGCAAAAAAGCCAGTGCCAATATGACAGCGATATTGGGGGATCCAGATCGCTTAAGGGCTTTGGCCATTGATTTTGTGCACCACTATGAACGGCGATTAGAAGAAGGTGCGACTTTAAAAGGCAAAGCCATGTTTGTCTGTAGCAAACGGGATATAGCTTATGCATTTTTTCAGGAAGTGATCAAACTTCGGCCCCAATGGAATGAAGTACTTGCCAGTGAAGAAGGCGTTGAGCTCACCGAGCAAGAACAGAAAACCATCAAGCCGATAGAGCGCATAAAAATGATCATGACCCGTAGCAAGGATGATCCAAAAGCACTTTATGATTTGCTTGGTAATAAAGACGATCGGAAAGAACTGGATCGTCAATTCAAGAATGCCAAATCCAATTTTAAAATCGCTATCGTCGTGGATATGTGGTTAACCGGTTTTGATGTACCTTTTTTGGACACGATGTATATCGATAAGCCGATTCAGCGACATAACTTGATCCAGACTATTTCAAGAGTTAACCGCAAGTTTGAGGGTAAAGAGAAAGGTCTGGTCGTTGATTACATTGGCATTAAAAAACAGATGAACCTGGCTTTGGCTCATTACAACAAAGCTGATCAGCAAAATATTGAAGAAATAAACCAGTCTATTGTCGTGGTTAAAGATCATCTGGATTTGATCGGCAAAATGTTTCATTCCTTTGATAAATCACCCTACTTTGAGGGGAGTCCGGTTGAACAGTTGGGTTGCCTTAACCTGGCGGCTGAATTTGTTCAAATCACCGATAAATTTGAAAAACGGTTTATGCATTTGGTGAAGCGTCTTAAAGCTGCCTACGACATTTGCAGTGGTTCAGAAGGAGTCAGCCAGGCCGAACGGGATCAGATTCATTTATATATCGCAGTAAGATCCATCGTCTTTAAGCTCACCAGAGGGGATGCCCCCGATATTGCCCAGATGAATGCCAAGGTTCGCCAAATGATCACCGAAGCGTTGCAGAGTGATGGTGTCGAAGAAATTTTTAAAATGGGCGAGGATGGTGAAGGAAGCACTGATATTTTCGATGATGACTATCTCGCCAAAATCGAAAAGATAAAATTACCCAATACGAAAATAAAGCTACTCCAAAAACTGCTTGCTAAAGCCATCGAAGATTTCAAAAAGATTAATAAGACTAAGGGCGTAGATTTCTCCAAAAAACTGCAAGCCCTTGTTGAACACTACAATGAGCGTAAAGAAGATGATGTACTGGTTAGTAATGTACTCGAGGACTTTTCAGATGAAATTATTGATCTCATCCATGCTCTGAAAAAAGAGCGTGATTCATTTACCGATCTTGGGATCGATCTCGAAGAAAAAGCCTTTTATGACATCCTTAAAAGTTTGGCACTAAAATATGATTTCAACTATCCCGAAGACAAACTCATCACCTTAGCCAAAGCTGTTAAAGATGTTGTAAAGGATAAGGTTCGCTATACCGATTGGAATCAACGAGAGGACATCAAGGCAGAGCTGAAAGTGGGTTTGATATTGGTGCTGGCACAACACGGGTATCCACCAGTGGATCGGGATGAAGTATACAAAGAGATTTTCGAGCAGGCTGAAAATTTTAAAAAGTTTTTAAAGTGATACGCTCATTCTAAATTTAACTTTACATCCCAACTGCTCATATTGGAACAATTAGTAAAGGTTTGGGGATTTAACTGCCTAAATATGGGTAGTTGTGCTTTAATAAAAATTATCGTCATAACGCACTATCGTATATCGAACATGATCAAAAATAATGTCTATCGAGTAAACAATATGACGCCAAATGAAAATCCCACTGAATTAAAACAAAAGGCTTTTCACGTTGCTAATCAGCAATCACATATAGCTTTTGGGATGTCCTGGGCTCTTTAACTGTCCATTAAAGATTCAATCCATACTGGCTATGAAGACACTCTGAGAAGCACTTTGACTAGACCCATTACTTATATATGGTGTGTCTGTATTCAATGCATTGATTATCCTTGTGGGTATAATGAAACTCTGTCGTATATTTAAAGTAACTACTCTATGCCGATTGAACCTGACCAATTAAGGAAATTACGCAAAAGCCTTGGGCTTACTCAAGAAGATGCTGGTAAAACAGTATTGGTAAACCGAAGGACTTGGCAGAACTGGGAAATTGATAAAGGCAAAGAAAACCATCGGGCTATGACGGAAGGGTTGCTAGAGCTATTTTGTATTAAACATAAAATCAAATACAGATTACTTGACAACAAAGTACACATAGAGTACATTTAGCAACCATAAGACGAAAGCATTCGTCTTTATTTTTGCCTAGAGAGGTACTCAATGAGTATATTAATGACTTCACCGGTTAATTCAACAGACCATTCACGTGATGAATCAATTCAGAAGATGCTGGATTTGGCATGGGCTGCAGGATTCATTGATGGTGAAGGCTGGATAGGAATTGCTCGTCAGACTCGTAAAGGCTACGACACGATTACACATCGGGTGAAAGTTGCAATCACACAAAACAATCTGGAAGTACTTGAGCATTTTAAGAGAGTAATCGATGAGTCTGGGGCAATCACAAAAGGGGTTAGAACCGAAAAAATGAATCGACAAAGTTATGCGTTGGTATTCGATAGTCACCATGCGCTTAATGTCATTCGTAAAGTCCGTCCATTTTTGAAGCGAAAAAGTCATGAAGCAGATGCGGTATTTGCCATGTGGGAGGAAGGTCTCATGGGCAAGCGTCCAGGGGCTAAAGGATGGCCACCGGAAATTTACAAAATTCGCGAAAAATGGGCACAGAAGATCTCACGGCTGAAATGAGTTTTTCACATACCCCAGCCGGGTGGTTGGAGTATGCAAAAATTTTTACCGAGAATAATTATGGATAAGTCCACGTTACAAAAATTAATTGATAAAGCAGAAGCCAATAAGACTCAACCTCCCAAGTTTTTTGATGAAGAATCTTATGATGAGATGTTGGAACAAGAGGCCTTGTCAGCAAAAAACCATAAGGTTATTTATGACAAATCCCTAGTCAATCGTGTGTACGACAATGAAACCAGCGGCAAACGAAAAATGATTCTGCGGGCTCTACTAAAAGAGCCTAACCATAAGCCTTTAGCTACTCCCGAACCTGAGGTAATTCATAAGCTTGATGACCTTGCCAAACAGTTTGGTAATTTCAGTGACGTTATCAATATTTGTAAAAATGCATGTTTACTGGGAAGCTTAGTGACGCCCAACCTGTTTTCAATGCCTCCCCTGTTATTATCTGGCCCCCCCGGTGTAGGCAAAACACGATTTATTTCCGAGCTGGCATCAGTATTAGGTACAGACTTTTATTCGCTTGATTACTCTACAGTGTCATCAGGCTTTGTCGTTGCAGGCGGTGCCAGTTCATGGAGTGACAGCAAACCGGGTTTTATCAGCAACAGCATCCGATCTAGCCGTTTTGCCAATCCCATTATTATGTTGGATGAACTGGATAAAGCATCGGTTGATACGAGACACGATCCGATGGGGCCAATGTACAGTCTTTTAGAAAAGCACACCGCTAAAAGATTTATTGATGAGTACCTGGAAATTCCTTTTGATGTCAGCTCAATCATTTGGATAGCGTCTGCGAATTATCCCGAGAGAATCCCCGAACCGATTAGATCTCGGATGTTAGAGATAAAGATCTCTCTGCCAACCAATGAGCAATCAATAGCCATTATCCACTCCATTTACACTGAGCTGTTACTGGAACCCTGGGGAGAGCACTTTGCTGTTGAGCTCGATTTAAAAGTTATTAATAAGCTTGTAACTGTATCTCCTCGTATAGCAAGGATCCAGCTTGAAAATGCTATGGCGAATGCAGTACAGCGTTCAAAAGCTAAAGTTAAACCTATCGTGATTCTACCAAAAGATGTCTCACCCTCATTAACCAAGCCAAAAGTAAGGGGCATCGGGTTTTTGGCCGAAATCTGAGAGGAGATAATAAAAAACACCTGCTAGAGCAGACAACTATTACTCACAAGGAGAAAGTAATGCTGATTGGTTTGCCCCGTTCAGATATTCAATTGATTAACTGGAATATCATCTGTTTAAACTTGCCATCTGGAGAGTCAGGAGAATTTTTCATTGGCTATAGCTTGAATGATCGACTGGCTCGTTTCAGCACACTCATTGTAGAGTTGGACGAGGAGAAAAGATTTGGTAAAACCAAATCCGGTTCTATGTACTCTATGCTGGGTGAACCGGGACATCCTTGTGAAGATGGACTGCACGTTTTATATCAAATATTCGGTAAAGCCCGCATTCAAAAAGAACTTTTCTCTGATGAATCTAGAGGTATTGTCAGCTTTAAATATTCTATTTTCGAGTGAGCTAGATGACAACTGAACGATAGTTAATGTGAAGATATTTTATATGGTGACATATAGTTAACCACTACACAGTTTTACCGAGTAACCAAACTATTAAAATCGTAAACAGTGATTACATAGACTAGCTCTAATCATTAGTGTTTGTGCAATCCCCCCAATAAATAACTGAGTTCAAAATTAGAATTTTCTCTTAAACTAAAGTGCAGGAGATTCTGCTTAGGGCTATTTCATGCCGGATTTTCCAGATTCAAAAGGAGTTAATTACAAATTGCAGATGCTTGGTTTCCTAAGCTCAAATGGCACATCTAACGAGTTACTTCAGAATGTTAATAATCAAAACTTTGCTACTTCTTCGCTACTTGGTTTTTTTACCCCCATCAGAAGTGCCATTGCCAGCAGCAATATGGTTATTTGGATCTGGAATAGTAGGATTTATAGCGATGCGCCGGCGGACAAAACAAAAGGCATAATAATAATTCAACTTTAAACAACAGGGATGCTTACAGCATCCCATGTTGGTTACAGAAATCAGATCAAATAAAAGTCTGTTCAAAAGCCTCTATTGGTTCAGGCCTACCAAATAAATATCCTTGGAATGACTTACACCCCTTGTCTTTAAGTATTTTGAGCTGTTCTTCAGTTTCCACACCCTCTGCAATCACGTCCAAATCCATCATGTAAGCTAAATTGATAATGGTTTCGGCAATAGCCAAATCATTAGGATCAACCAGAATGTCCCTTACAAAGCTTTGGTCAATTTTGAGTTGATTTAAAGGCAGGCTTTTCAAGTATGTTAGAGACGAATAGCCTGTACCAAAATCATCAAGAGCTATAGAGATCCCCTTTTTACGCAATACCGTTAATTTGGTTATTACCATTTCAATATCAAAAGCCATAACGCTTTCAGTTACCTCAAGTTTCAATTTGGATGGGTTTGCCCCCGTAACTTGAAGTGTATTCAGTACACTATCTACCCAGTCATCTTGACTAAGCTCAACCACACTGATGTTTACCGCCAAAATCACATCAACGAGAACTGGGTTTTCTGCCCAACGAACTAAACTTTGACATGCTTGCTTTAAAACCCAGCGACCGATTGGAATGATTAATCCACTTTCCTCGGCAATTGGAATAAATTGCATTGGAGAAATCATGCCTTGTTCTGGATGCTTCCAACGTAATAACGCCTCAGCTCCGATACGTTTACCATTTTTATCAACTTGAGGCTGATAAAAAAGTTCAAAATCCTCATTTAACAAAGTTGTTCGAAGATCTTGTTCAAGCCTCATACGGATGTTAACTTTTTCTTGCATTTCGACAGAGAAAAACTTTATGGCATTTTTACCTGCAAGTTTAGCCTGGTACATTGCTAAATCTGCTTGCTTAAGTAGCTCGGAAGCTGTAATTGACTGTTCATCGGCAATCGCAATTCCAATCGAACATGATCCAGCATAGACAGTTCCATTAAGTTCATAAGGTTTATTAAGCTGCGCCTTAACCCCTTCAGCTACACTTTCAGCTTGAGAAAGAGCTATATCAAGTTGAGAGTCTAAATCCTCTAATATAAGTATAAATTCATCACCACCCAAACGGGCTACAGTGTCGCTTTCCCTAACTAATGTACTTAAGCGTATAGAAATTTGTTTGAGTAATAAATCGCCCACATCATGACCGAGGCTGTCGTTGATTTGTTTGAAGTTATCAAAATCGATGAAGATTATCGCCATGTGTGTTTCATGCCGAACACTTTTCAATAATGCTTGCTGTAGACGGTCAAACATTAACCGTCGGTTTGGAAGCCCTGAAAGTCCATCAAAATAAGCTAATTTGTGAATAGCCTCTTCAGCATTTTTACGTTCAGTTACATCCCTGAACATACCCACGAAAATTGTCTCACGGTTGTATTTGCTCTCAACAATTCCAATTTCCATCGGAAAAGCTTCACCATTTTTACGATTAGCCTCAGTGTATTGAAGCCGCCCATCGTGTGGGATCTCATCAAAATCGGGGAGTAATATTTTAATATTTTGATTGATCATTTCTTTATGAGAATAGCCAAAGATCAATTCTGAAGATGGGTTGAATAATTGAATTTTCCTATTAAAATCAACGATTACGACACCATCAATCATGTTCTCAAAAATCATTTGCATGTAATCGTACTGCTCTTTTAAATTGGCTTCCGCAATCATTTGAGCATTAATATCTAGGTGGGTGCCTAGTGTAAACTCTGCTTTACCATCTTCAGTTCTGGTGGTGATACTCCCCCTTGTTCTAATCCAAACCCACTCCCCTTTCTTGTGTTTCATTCTGATTGGGGATTCGTAATAGTTGATTAATCCTTTATCGTAGTCCTCAAACATTTTGAGGCATTTTTTTAAGTCATCAGGGTGAGTGAGGTTTTGCCAAGTATCCATGTTAACGGGCATTAATTCCTGGAGTGTATAACCAAGTAGTTTTGCCCAATTTTCATTGATTTCAAGCGTGCGCGTCTGTAAATTTAGGATCCAGATTCCGATTGAGTTGGCATCGATTACAGCGTTCAATAATGTTTGATTCCGCTGTATTTGTTGAATATTTTCGATTTCCTGATTTATATCCGATTGAATAGCAATATAACCTTTGAGCTCACCTGAGTTATCAAACCATGGATTACATACGATACGAACCCAATAAGGATTTCCATTTTTGTTGTAGTTAATAATGTCGACAGAATAACTTTCCTGATTCTTATATGCTTCCCGCATAGTTCTAATGGTTTCGGAATTGGTCTCTGATCCTTGAAGAACGGCTCCCGGCGACTTCCCTATAATTTCATCTAAAGAATATCCTGAAATTTTTTCAAAAGCGTCATTGACCCACAACACTTTTTTATCAATATCTGTAATGATTACAGCATTTGTTGTTTGCTGTGCGACCATAGATAGCCGTTCTAACTCAGCCATGCGTGCATGATCTTCAGTCGTGTTCCTTACGACTACCAAAGCTTCTGTCGCACTAATCCGCTTAGCTCTTGCCTCGAAATATTTTTGTACCTCAGCTATCTGCAAGATGTAATGAAATGCTACCAATTCATTTGTTTCAAATGCTTGGTTTATGGAGTTTTCAAATAACAAAGCAATATCATGAGGTAATATTTCACTTACCTTTCGTCCAATAAATTCAGCTTGAGAAAGATATAAATCTTGATGATTGTTGGAGGCTACATATCTAAAGTCATTTGTGATGATAAAAACAATATCTGGAAAAACGGCTAGCATACGCTGAGTTCGAACAGCAAACTCTTCTCGCTCTAGCTCTATTTGTCTGTGAGATAAATTATTTATTTCTCGCTCAATTACATCAGCAAAATCACGAAGTGCAGCAAGTTGTTTTGAATCCAAAGTGCGGGGTTTATCATCAATTAAACATAATGTACCAACTTTGTAGTCATCCTTAGTGGATAATGGTGCTCCAGCATAGAAAATTACATGCGGCTCACCAGTCACAAGTGGATTATTCTGAAAACGATGATCTTTACGGCTATCTGGGATCATCATAATTTCATTTTGCAAAATAGCATGCCCACAAAATGAAATATCCCTAGAAGTCTCACATGCATCCAAACCAACTTTTGACTTAAACCATTGCCTATCAATATCGACCAATGAAACCAAACATATTTTTACATTAAAATAACTTGCAGCTATACGAGTCAGTTGGTCAAACCGTTCTTCAGCCGCTGAATCCAAAAGCCCCAAGTCAATAAGCGCCTGTAGTCTATTTTTTTCATTATCAGGAACAGGTGGTTTAATCATTTTTATTCCCCAGTACCATTCGGAACTCTAATTATTATGAATCTAAGTTTTTTTATATCTATTGTGAGATAGAGCTCTCTTGTAACAATTTACATCATTTGGATCACTTTAATTCTTCGAATAAGGCTCAAAATGAAAAATATAAGTAAATAGTAGGAGTAGGAGTAGGAGTAGGAGTAGGAGTAGGAGTAGGAGT